>OBDG01000013.1_pt1 | contig 256367 bp, 222 predicted proteins | sample 1481331 | NCBI WGS metagenome assembly OBDG01 (sample SAMN00990124, study PRJEB22392) | human gut metagenome
TCTCCTCGGTACTGTGATGCGCCAGCGACAACAAATGACGACTCTTCAAATTGAATGCCACGACAATCCATCCTTTCCCAAACTTGTCTGAGCGGTAATTCGTCCAGACGACGACATTGTGTTGATACGTAGTCTGAGCCTCAGTTCCAATCGCATCGCGGACGCTCGGGCAGACTACCCAACAGCCATTGTTGAGTCCGTTCCTCGGTTGGATCGAACGTTTCGGCAACTCCGCACCAACATTGGTCCGGAGCCCATCGGCTTTGACATTGTCATCGTAACGTCAAGCAGCCTCCTTCTCAAGGGCTACAAGGCCTTACAGCCGACCCTACGAGCCTACCGAGAAGCCTGTCCTAGTCCGGAGCCCTCGTCCGGCGTTGTAAACCTCACACGCGACCAGATCCTCTCCCCCGCCAGACTGCCAGGACGAGGTTTCACCCCACGAATGAACCACGTCCAAGAGACTGGCCATGTACCCTGTTCCGCATTCGATAACAGTGCACAGTGTGCCATTTGTCGCCATCCCCACACGTGAATGCCGCAGTCCCAATGGGCCACGGCATTCACATCGACTTGGGGTGCAATGATCACATCCGATCGGGGGCATCAATACCCAGCAGGTCCAGACCGCGACCGAGGACTCGACGGGTGGCCGCGCACAGAGCCAGGCGGGATCCGCGCACCTCGCCGGTACTACGAAGCACCGGGCACTGCTCGTAGAAGACTGAGTAGGCGCCAGCCAGCTCGTAGAGGTAGGTGCACAACTTGTGCGGGGTCAGGTCGTTGGCGACGACCTCGACAACCTCACCGAAGCGAGACAACAGCAGGGCCAGTTGCTGCTCTGCTGGCTCGTCGAGGACGCTGATGCGTCCCCACACCATGGATTCCAGGTCGGCCTCGGGGTCGACGTTCGGGTTCGCCTCGGCGGCAGCCTTGCGCAGGATCTGGGAGACGCGGGCGTGGGCGTACTGCAGGTAGGGGCCGGTGTCGCCGGTGGTCTGCACCATCCGCTCGGCGTCGAAGACGTAGTCCTTCTGCAAACCGTTGGACAGATCAGCGTACTTGATGGCGGCCAGGGCGATGTTCGGCGCGGCGTGGGTCTCCGCCTCGTCGAGAAGACTGGCGAGGGTGACAGTGCCACCCTCGCGGGTCTTGAATGGGCGGCCGTCGGGGCCAAGGACCATGCCATAGCCGACATGCTGGGCCTCGACGTCGTCAGGCAGGAATCCGGCCATCCGGGCGACCTGGAAGAGTATCTCGAAGTGATGGCTCTGGCGGACGTCGGTGACGTAGATGATGCGGTCGGCCTTGAGCTTGCCGACACGACGACGGATGGCGGCGAGGTCGGTGGCGTCGTATCCGAAACCGCCGTCCTTCTTGCGGACGATCATCGGGGCGTCCTGACCCTCGACGAAGACGCACAGGGCACCGTTGTCCTCGACAGCCAGGCCGTCGGCCTCGAGCTCGTCGACGACCTTCGGCAGGTCGTCATTGTAGGTGGACTCACCGGCGAGGTCCTCGTCGGTCAGCAACACCGAAAGGCGAGCGTAGTTGGCGTTGAATCCCTCCAGGGATACGTCAATGAGGGTGCGCCAGATGCGCAGAGTCTCCTCGTCGCCACTCTGCAGCTTGACGACACGACGACGGGCGCGGTCGGCAAACTCCGGGTCGGCGTCGAAGGTCTTCTTGGAGTCCTTGTAGAGCTGCTCGACCTCGGGCAGGTCGAACTCGGAGACGTCCATCCGGTTCTCGACGATGTACTGGACGAGCATGCCGAACTGGGTGCCCCAGTCACCCAGGTGGTTCTGCGGGATGACGGTGTGCCCTTGGGAGCTGAGCACTCGATTGAAGCAGTCGCCGATGATGGTCGAACGCAGGTGACCGACGTGCATCTGCTTGGCGACGTTCGGGGCCGAGTAGTCGATGACGACGCGCTGAGGCTGCTCGACCTGGGCAATACCGACGTTGGGGTCGGTGATGAGGTCGGAGGCGACGCGGGCCAGCACGTCGGAACGCAGGCGCAAGTTGATGAATCCCGGGCCGGCAATGTCGGGGGTCTCGCACAGATCCTCGACATCGAGCTTCGCGACGATGTCGGCGGCAACGTCGCGAGGTGGACGTCCTTCCTCCTTGGCCAGCCTCAGGGCGACATTGGACTGGAAGTGCCCGAACTGTGGCTTCGTGGCGGGACGCAACTGGGGATCGGTACCGGTGACGGCCTGGATCCGGGCAGCAAGCTGAGAAGGAAGAGACGACATGACGGCATTCTGTCACGATGTCCAGCCACCTTCACAGTCGTAGGGCAGCAGCGGCATGCCATCTGGGTGGAAAACTGGGCCGACGTCACCGTCGGGGAACAAATGAGACCGACCTCACGTTGTCCCCCTTGAACGACCAACCACGCGATCACCGATTCGCAAGGAGGATCCATGAGCGTTCCCACCATCGCCCTCAATGACGGCGTCACCATCCCGCAGCTCGGCTTCGGCACCTGGCAGGTACCCGCCGATGAGGCCGAGAAGGCCGTCAGCTCTGCCCTGGAGGCGGGCTTCCGTCACATCGACACTGCCGCCATCTACGGCAACGAGGAGGGCGTCGGACGCGCTCTCGCCGCCTCCGGTCTGGATCGCAAGGACCTCTTCGTCACCACCAAGCTGTGGAATGACGCCCACCACACCGACGACGCCCGCAAGGCCATCGAGACCAGCCTGTCCAAGCTCGGCCTCGATCACGTCGATCTGTACCTCATCCACTGGCCGGCCAACGTCAAGTACGGTGACGCCTACGTGGAGGCCTGGAATGCCCTGCAGGAGTTCAAGTCCGAGGGACTGACCCGTTCCATCGGCGTCTCCAACTTCAAGACCGAGCACCTGGACGCCATCGAGGGAGCCACCCCGAGCGTCGACCAGATCGAGATGCACCCGTCCTTCAACCAGGCGAGCTTCCGCAAGGTGCTGGCTGACCGCGGCATCAACCCAGAGGCGTGGAGTCCGCTCGGCCAGTCGAAGGACCTCGACACCCCGGTGCTCGCCGACATCTCCAGGGCGACCGGCAAGTCCCCGGCTCAGGTCGTCATCCGCTGGCACCTACAGATCGGCAACATCGTGTTCCCGAAGTCGGTGACCCCGTCGCGCATCGTCGAGAACTTCGACGTCTTCGACTTCGAGCTGTCTGACGAGCAGATCGCCGCCATTGACGGCCTGGATCGTGGCAACCGCATTGGCGGGGACCCGGCCACTGCAGACTTCTGACCCGTCACGACGCGCAGCGTGAGGCCGCAGGCAGTATGACGGCGCGGGGACGATGTGTCCCCGCGCCGTTGTCGTTGGGAGTGGGCGGCACCTCAGGATTCCTTGAGGGCTTTGTCCACGCCGTCCTCATGCTCACCCAGGACCGGGTCGCGGTGAGAGACGACGTCGGTGACCATCTTTCCGCGCGCCCCGAACTCACGGACCCAGCCCTTCCACCACACCTTGTCGTGAGGCTGTGAACGGTCCGGGGTGCCAGTGGCGTCCAGACCGGTCATCCGGCACGTCGCGACGGTACGAATCTCGTGGTAGTCCTGCGTCACCATGATGGCCTGATTGACCCCGAAGATGCGTCGAGCCCGAACACAGGTGTCGTAGGTGTCGAGTCCGGCGAGGTCCTCCACGATCTTGGCCTCCGGAATCCCCTTGCTGACAAGGTACTTCTTCATCACCTTGGGCTCGTTGTAATGGGCCTCTCGGTTGTCCCCGGACACCAGGATGACCTTGGCCTTGCCGCTGCGGTACAGATCTGCGGCAACATCGAGACGTCCTCGCAAATAGGGCGACGGAGTGCCCGAAGGCAGCACCTGAGCGCCGAGGACGATGGCGACGTCGCGCGGTTCAGTGTCGGCGACGTCGTGGATACGCCCGGCGCTGAGTCCTCCCGCGAGGGCCCACGGGCCGAGTAGTCCGACGGCGACGACCAGCCCACATGCTCGCACCGTCCCCCGAATGTGTCGCATTGCCATGGCCGCAAGCCTAGGTCATGACCGTGAACGACGGATGACAAGCCACATCGTGCCGGCGACGACCACCGCCACTGCGATCCCGAGCCCGACCCAAGCCCCCGTGTGGCGGCGTGGTTCGACGACCGGCTGGGTCGACGGGACCGCTTGAGCCGGTGTGGGTGTGGTCGACACCGAGGCGTGACGTCTTGGCGACGCAGAAGCCACCGGCCTCTCAAATTCCGCGCGGAACTGCTCAGGCGTGGTGATGAGGACAGTTCCGACGTCAACCGGTTCTCCCCACACTGTTGGCGTCAGGGTGAAGCCAACCGGGGCCTTCGCGTCCTTCCACTCCTTGGACGTGCTGTCGCGGCCCACGACGATGTAGTGCATCCCGGCGATCCCGTAGGACTCGTCAGGCGTGTCGAGGTGCTGGGGCAGGATCGGACGTTCCAACCTGCCATCCGTTCTCGCCCCGATCTCGCTGAGAGTCATCGTCGACTCGCCCCAGCTCAGCGTCTCGCGCAGGGGGTTGAGAGCCACTACCGAGACCCCCGCAAGCGTCGGCTTCTGCCTTTGGCCGTCTCGCGGCAGTTCGGCGCGGACGTCGAGGTTCTGGCCGTAGCGCACCGGCACCTTGAAATAGCGCCTTTCATTGGTGTTGACGTCGTCGCTGATCGTTTCACCAGGCTGCAGCACCGGAGCGTCGTTGAAACTGCTCCCACCCGTGACCGATCGCGGCTCAGCGACGGCAGCCGGGCTGGCGGAACCAGGGTCCGCCGCTGCGTGCAGCCCTGACACGGCCTCCTTGCGCATCGTCACCGTGATCTCGACATCGAGTTCCTGGTCCGCCCATCCCTTTCCGTGCCGGTTGACGCCGACGATCCACCACGGGGAGTTGCCACACTGACTTGCCAAGACGTCCTCGTCCAGATCGGTGATTGACGTCAGGTCGACAGCAGAGGACGTCATCGCGTCCGTCCCCGTCGTTCCCATCGAAGCGCACTTGGCGCCGCCCTCGGAAGCGACCCGGACGACGTCAAGGTGGGCGTCGAGATTCGTCTCCGCATACCTCGTCGTCGTCGGCCGAACCAAGGTTGCGGTCACGATGGTGCGCCACCCCTGCCGATGTGGGACCGAGAAGTATCGACGATTCGGATACGCGACGGTGGTGTCGTCATATGCCCTTCTCATCGGCCCACCGGGCATCCTGGTGACGTACTGGCCCACCTCAAGCCGCTCCGCCGTCGTCTCGGTCGGCCCGCCACGAACCCTCGTTCCGGCGACCTCATACCCTTCCAAGGCGCGATAAGTCTGTGACGTCAGGGCGCGTTGTAACTGGCTGGCGTCATCAGCGTCTGTGTAGGTACCGCCGGTGGCATCGGCAATGCAGCGCAGCATCGAGGTGGCCTTGTCGTTCCCGGCCAACCGGAAGCCAATGGTGTGAACCTTGACGTCGACCCCCTGCGATGCGAGTATCTTCGCCTCGTCGCACGGATCGGGTGGGGTGCAGTTCGCCTCCCCGTCGGAGACGAGGATGATCGAGCGGGGCCCGTCCACTCCCTTCAACTCATCAGCCGCGTGCTTGAGCGCCGGCCCGATGGGGGTGTTCCCGACCGCCTTCAGACCATTGACCTTGGCCGTCAGCGCCTTTGCGTCGAACGGGCCCACCGGGTTGAGGGTCTGGACGTCTCCGCAGGAGGAGTCCCTGGCACCGAACACCATCAATCCGAGGTCAGAGTCCTTGGGAGCCGAACTCAACACCGTGCCCACGGCAGACTTCGCCGCAGCCAAACGTGTCGTCTTGTGGGAGTCGGCGTCGGCCTTGTTCATCGACCCCGAGAAGTCCATCACCACGACGGCTGGTTGCCGGGACTCCGTCGTCCCCTCGCCGCGGGCCTGCGTCGGCACAGCCCCCGCAACGGGCAGAAGGCTGGCCACCATGGCCACGACTCTGATCCTCGTCCTCATGCCTCACCTTCCGATCGGCTGCAGCCGCATCCCTTGCGGCTATTCGCGCCTTGCAGATCAGAACGGTAATGACGGTGATCTTCGCTTGAGAACCCTTGACAAGCATGGTTTTTTGGCAAGTTTTTCGCGACCTCGCCGACCCGCCCCCCTACCGCGTCCGCTAGCACCCACGCCCCGGGCAACGAAAACGCCTCCCCCGAAGGGGGGGCGTCGTCGTCAGATGACTCAGTTGCGGTGATCGCGGTACCAGGTCACCAGGGAGGCGGTGGAGGAATCCTGGGACTCCAGGGCCTTCTCGTCACCGGAGACGGCCGGGGCGATCTGGAGGGCGAGCTTCTTGCCGAGCTCGACACCCCACTGGTCGAAGGAATCGATGCCCCATACAACGCCCTGCACGAAGGTGATGTGCTCGTACAAAGCGATGAGTTCTCCGAGGATCTTCGGGGAGAGTTCGTCGGCCATGATCGACGTCGTCGGACGGTCTCCGGGGAAGACCCGTGCTGGCACAATGGCCTCGTCGGTGCCCTCGGCGCGCACCTCGTCAGCGGTCTTGCCGAACGCCAACGCAGCGGTCTGGGCGAAGAAGTTGCTGAGGAACAGCTCGTGGACATCGGTCTCGCCGTCCCTGGTCGGGTGGGCCGGGTTGGCCACCGCGATGAAGTCGGCGGGGATGAGGCGGGTGCCCTGGTGGATGAGCTGATAGAAGGCGTGCTGACCGTTGGTGCCCGGCTCGCCCCAGAAGACCTCTCCAGTATCGGTGGTCACCGCCGAGCCGTCCCAACGCACCGACTTGCCGTTGGACTCCATGGTCAGCTGCTGCAGGTAGGCCGGGAAGCGGTGCAGGTACTGGGCGTACGGCAGCACGGCGTGCGAGTCGGCCTTCCAGAAGTTGACGTACCAGATGTTCAACATGCCCATGAGCAGCGGGACGTTCCGCTCCGGTGCGGCAGCGGCGAAGTGCTCGTCGACGGCGTGGAAGCCAGCCAGGAACTCCTCGAATCCCTTCGGGCCGATGGCCACGGCCAGCGAGGTGCCGACGGCCGAGTCGACCGAGTAGCGGCCGCCGACCCAACTCCAGAACCCGAACGCATTGACGGGGTCGATGCCGAACTCCTCGACCTTGTCCAGAGCGGTCGAGACGGCGACGAAGTGCTTGGCGACGGCTCCACGGCGGGCCTCCTCGGTGTCCTCGATGGCACCGGCGGCGACCAGACCGTCAAGCAGCCAGGCACGCACGCACCGGGCGTTGGTCAGGGTCTCGAGGGTGGTGAAGGTCTTGGAGGCGATGATGACCAGGGTGGTCTCGGGGTCGAGATCAGCGGTCTTGACGGCGGCATCCGTCGGATCGATGTTGGAGATGAAACGGCACTCCAGACCCTCCTGGACGTAGGGTTTGAGGGCCTCGTAGGCCATCACGGGGCCGAGATCGGAACCACCGATGCCAACGTTGATGACGGTACGGATCGGCTTGCCCGTGACTCCCTTCCACTCCCCGGAACGGACCTTGTCGGCGAAGTCGTAGACCTTCTTGAGGACCTCGTGGACGTCGACGACGGCGTCCCCACCGTCAACGGTGAGGGAGTCGGACTCCGGGCGACGCAGGGCGGTGTGGAGGACGGCGCGGTCCTCGGTGACGTTGATGTGCTCTCCGGAGTACATGGCGTCGCGACGCTCGGCGACCTTGGTCTGGTCGGCCAGGTCGAGAAGGGCGTCACGAATCTCGTCCGTGAGGAGATTCTTGGACAGGTCGACGTGCAGGTCGGCGACGTCGAGGGTGTAGCGCTCGGCACGCCTCGGATCAGCGTCGAACAAACGGCGCAGCTTGTGCGGTCCGTCGACAAAGGTGGACCTCAGATCAGTGAGCTTTCCCCAAGCGGGAGTCCTCGTGGCATCAATGGGAGTCTGCATGTTCCCAGCCTAGGAGATGGGGTGGAACCCGTGTCATCGGCGCCTGTCATCAGGAGGTCTCGCCTATCATGTTCGCGATCGACCGAAGGAGGACGCGTGACCGCGAAGCATTGTCGGGCTCTGGCCCTGACGTCGGTTCTCGTCGCCTCCATGATGTTGATGCTGACCCCGTCGGCATGTCCGATACAAACACCCTGGTCGACGTCAACGGCCTACGCCGTTCCTCCGGGAGCCACCCCACCCGGCGACCTGTCGATGAGCGCGACGCTCGACCGCTCAGACACCGTGAAGACCAAGGGAACCCTGCGTACCCAGACCGGACAACTTGTTTCAGGTGCTCTCATCAATCTTGCGGTGGATGGGAAGCTGCTCGCCGTCGCGATGACGGACAACAACGGCACCTGGTCCAGTACCTTGCGGCTTCCGTCCTCGGTCCAAGGCGGAGATCATGAGTTGTCCGCGACGTTCGATGGTACTGGAGGGGTCGGGGCAGCATCGGCGCGCGGCACCTTTTCGATCACCCCGCAGGCCACCGTCCTGACAGCGGCTGTGAAACCGACGGTGGCGGCTCCCGGAGCGTTGCTCAACGTCAACGGGACGGTGACCCTTTCACATCGTCATCCCGTCACCGACAGCCAGGTGGCGATCTGGCTCGGCAATGACGGCGATGCCGCTCTCACCACTCCCACCGATCCGCACGGCAACTTCCAGGCCACGATCCAGGTGCCGTTGGATGTGTCGAATGGGCCTTTCACGATCACAGTCAAGCTCGTCGACTCCCGTTATGGGACCTCTCAGAAGACCTTGACGATTCAGGTGAAGGCATCGACGCCCACTCCAACCCCCAGCCCCACTCCAACTCCGACACCGTCATCTGCCTCCCCAACCCCGTCCCCCACACCGGCTCCCACTCCCGACGAGAGCGGGGAGTCGCAGGACGGCCGGATTCCGCAGATGTCCACCAGCCCAGTCCCCGTCGCGCAGCGCAACCTTCTGGATTCCTTCGGCGGGCGCAAGCCACTACTGATCTTCGCAGCGGTTCTCGGCGTCCTGGTACTCGGGGTTCTCGTCGGATCAATCACTCGCCATCACGGCAGACGGGACAAGGGCCGTCCTGAAACCGATGACGATGCCGATTCCCTCTTCGAGGACTGGGATCAGTCAGACCGACGCCGAGTATAAGTGCCGTCTCGGGATTCTCAAGGCGTCAGACGAATCAGGCGTCCGCGTCGGCGACAACCTGCAGAACCGAACGGCAGCGCTCTCGCAGCGCCGAGACGACTCCGTCCTCGCAGGCATCCCCCACGAGGACGTCGTCCAGGCAGACCGCCAGGGCACCAGCTGCCAGCCAGCGACGCATCGCATAGGAGCCGATCCCGCCGCGCGGAATGAGGGCAGCCCCGGGTGCCATCCGGGTGAGGATGTCGCCGTAACTGGCAGAACCCATGTCAGCCGGGGCGACCTGGACGGCGTCGGCTCCGGCAGCCCATGCGGCCCGGACCTCAGTGGGCGTCAGGGCGTCCGGGGCGGCTGGGATGCCAGCTTGACGCAGGGCGTCGAGCAGGTCGGGAGTGGCGGCCACCGGAAGGGCGAAGGCAACCTTGTCATCGACCAGGCCCTGGACGTCGTCGACGGCCATGACGCCATGAACACCAATGACGGCACGACGACGGTAGATCTTGAGCACGGCACGACGGCGGTCTGCGTCGGCGACGGGGAGGGTGAAGACGCGGACCTTCTCCTGAATCATGGCCTCGATCGGGGCCATGAGATCCGATGCCGGAACGTCGGGCAGAACAGCGATGACCTTGGACGACAGCACCTCGCTCGGGAACACCAGCCGACCATCGCTGGGGGCATCGATGGGACCAGACTCGTCAGTCTCTGCGCTCATGGGTCACATCATGCCGCATGTGGGCGTCGGCCCGGTGCCCACCGCCCGACAGGACGCCTGGAGCCCAGGTGTACCGACAGGTTTTCGTCCACTGTGGAATAACTGAAGTTCGGTGACTGTTCCCCACGTGTACGCCGGTGGCCGTCACTCGGTCACCACGAACGAAGGAGATTTCGCATGGCTGACACCGTGAACGTTCCAGCCCCTGCCGGGCAGACCACCACCAAGCTCGAGAACGCCGAGGCCGGCTTCAAGGCCTCCAAGACCCTCTCCGCGAACCTCCAGAAGGTTCTCGTCGACTTCATCGCGCTGGAGCTGGTCGGCAAACATGCCCACTGGAATATCGTCGGGCCGAACTTCCGTGACCTTCACCTGAACCTTGACGAAGTCGTCGGGATCGCCCGCGAGGGTGCCGACGAGGTGGCCGAGCGCATGCGTGCGCTCCACGCTTCCCCGGACGGCCGTCCCGCCGTGGTCGCTGCCAGCACCACCCTTCCTGAGTCCTCCCAGGGAGAGGTTCTGACCCATGACGCAATCAAGGTCATCACCGCTTCAATCGAGGCCGTGACCGGCACCATGCGCGAGGTCCACGACCAGATTGACGAGGAGGATCCCACCTCTGCCGACATCCTGCACGGCTTCATCCAACAGCTCGAGCAGCAGGCCTGGTTCATCAGCGCCGAGACCCGCACCCCGTCCGCTCGCTGATTCGTCGGTTCGCTTCCAGACAATCCATCGTTCAACACACCGCGGGCCCCGAGATCACCTCGGGGCCCGCGGTGATGTGTGTCATGTGGGGGTGTGAATCAGCGGTCCTGGCCATCCATGCGGGTGAGACACAGCTGGCGCAGCTGGGACGACAGCAACAGCCAACCAACCACGGGCGAACACGACCAACACCGGTCACGTCCGAGCCCACCACTACATTGGAAACCGTTCTGGCCGCCCCGATACGAGGAGACACCGTGCACCTGGCCGAAGCCCTTGACGACATGGTCGACGGTCGTGCCCCGGTCACCACCGACCGCGGGGAGCGCCAACCGGGCTGGGACTCCCCCGGCGCCCGTCCTCTCGACGCCGACATGGCCCTGGACCACATCGAGCGAGCCGTCGCCCGGGACGGCATCTCCATGTACGAGCACCAGGAGGAGGCGATCCTCGAGATCCTGTCGGGCAACCACGTCATCGTCACCACCCCGACCGGGTCCGGGAAATCCCTCATCGCCACCGCAGCCCACTTCGCCTGCGTGGCTGCGGGAGGACGCTCCTACTACACCGCCCCCATCAAAGCCCTCGTCAGCGAGAAGTTCTTCAGCCTCTGCGAGATCTTCGGAGCCACCAATGTCGGCATGGTCACCGGCGACGCCTCCGTCAACTCCGATGCCCCCATCATCTGCTGCACCGCCGAGATCCTTGCCAACATCGCCCTGCGCGAGGGTCGCCATGCCAACGTCGACCAGGTCGTCATGGACGAGTTCCACTTCATCGGCGACCCCGACCGGGGCTGGGCCTGGCAGGTGCCGCTGTCCGAACTCCCGCAGGCCCAGCAGATCGTCATGAGCGCCACCCTCGGTGACGTCACCGACCTGTCCGAGGGCCTCACCACCATCACCGGACGCCCCACCAGCGTCATCACCGGAGTCGTCCGCCCCGTCCCGCTGCAGTACTCCTGGTCGATGAAACCCGACCACGAGGCCATCGAGGAGCTCGTCGAGGAGCAGAAGGCCCCGGTCTACATCGTCCATCCCTCCCAGAAGCAGGCTCTGGGACGCGCCCAGTCCATGACGTCGATGAAGTTGGTGAGCACCGAGGAACGTCACGGCATCGCCGCCGAGATCGCCGACTTCCGCTTCTCCAAGGGATTCGGCTCAACGGTGCGCAAGTTCATCACCTCGGGCATCGGGGTCCACCACGCCGGGATGCTTCCGAAGTACCGACGCCTCGTCGAAACCCTCGCCCAACAGGGCAAGCTCAAGGTCATTTGTGGCACCGACACCCTCGGCGTCGGCATCAACGTGCCGATCCGCACCGTCATGTTCACCTCCCTGACGAAGTTCGACGGTCGACGCACCCGAGTCCTGAAGTCCCGAGAGTTCCACCAGATCGCCGGTCGCGCGGGTCGGGCCGGATTCGACACCGTCGGCTACGTCGTCGCCCAGGCACCCGAGCACGTCATCGCCAACGAGAAGGCCCTTGCCAAGGCCGGGGACGGCCCCAAGAAGCGTCGCAAGGTGCAGCGTCACAAGCCACCGGAGGGGTTCGTCAACTACTCCGAGGAGACCTTCACCAAACTCATCGAGTCCGCCCCGGAGACCCTGCACGCTCGGATGAGGATCACCGAGGCGATGCTGCTCAACCTGCTGCAGCGTGACGAGGACACCGCCCGGGCGGTCCAGCACCTCGTCGACTCCTCCACCCCGGTCGTCGCCGAACGACGTCGCCTCTACCGCCGCGCCGTGCAGATCGGGCTGTCCCTGCTGCGCTCCGAGGTCGTCCACCGTCTCGACGAGCCCACCCCCGGTGGCCGCAAGTTCGCGATGAACGAGGCCCTGCAGGACGACTTCGCCCTCAATCAGCCGCTGTCGGCCTTCGCCAGCGAGGCCGTCGCGACCCTCGACCCGGAGTCCCCCACCCACGCCCTCGACGTCGTCAGCGTCATCGAGGCCACCCTCGACAATCCGATGAGCGTCCTCATAGCCCAGCAGCATGCCGCGCGTGGCGAGGCCATCGCGCGCATGAAGGAGGACGGCTACGACTACGAGGATCGGATGGCCGCCGTCGAGGAGATCGAGTGGCCACGCCCGCTCGAGGAGACCCTCGACGCCTTGTTCGAGATCTTCGCCCCAAGCCACCCGTGGATTCCCTCCGACGCCCTGCAGCCCAAGTCGGTCGTGCGCGACATGTACGAACGCGCCATGACCTTCGGCGAGTTCTGCGCCCACTACAAGGTGCAACGCAGCGAGGGTCTGGTGCTGCGCTATCTGACCGATGCCTACCGTGCGCTGCGTCAGACAGTCCCCGAGTCCGAGCGGACCGAGGAGCTTGCCGACGTCATCTCCTGGCTGGGCGAGGTCGTCCGCTCCACCGACTCCTCCCTCATCGACGAGTGGGAGGAACTCACCCATCCCGTCGATGAGGAACCCGAAGAGGTCCGTCCGGTACGGACCTTCACCTCCAACCAGCGGGCCTTCACCGTCATGGTACGCAATGCCTTGTTCCGCAAGGTGATCCTGGCCGCAGACGACGACTTCGAGGCCCTGGGAGCCCTCGAGCCCGACAGTTCTGCCATGACGACCAATGCCTGGGAGGACACCCTGGGCGACTACTGGGACGAGCACGACGAGATCAACGACGGCCCGGACGCCCGCGCCCCCGGTCTGTTCATGATCGAGAAGGAGTCGGGACGCCGCGACGCCCGGGTCTGGTTGGTTCGTCAGATCATCGACGACCCTGCCGGTAACCACGACTGGTCGATCACCGCGACCGTCGACCTCGACGAGTGTGACGAGGCCGAGGACCTGGTACTTCGGACAAGGGCCTTCAGCCGGCTGGACTGACGGATTCCCACTCCACCACTCGCCCCTCGCGCAGGGTCGCGGGGAGGTCGATGATCCGCTGGTTACCGCTTCCCCGCCACGGCAGGGTGAGGGTGCGTCGTGCCAGCTGGAAAGGTCCGTCGACCAGGACGTCCACCTGGTCCAGCATCTCGGCCAGCTCTGGGCTGTGCCGGGCCTGACGCAGCAGGGCGTCCACGGTGAATCCGGACCATGCCCAGACGTCCCACCCCATCTCGTGGGCAGCACGGGCCAACCTCGCGCAATCTCCAGGCTGACGACTCGCCTCACCGCCCGAGAGCGTCAATCCGGACGCCAACACCGACAATCCCATCGCGGTGATGATCTCCTCGACGTCGATCTCCTGGCCACCGCAGGGGTCCCAGGTACCAGGGTTCTGGCACCCGGGACACTTCAGCGGGCATCCCTGCGCGAAGACCGTGAAGCGGATGCCGGGACCATCGACAATCGACTCCGGCTCGATCCCGGCAACCCTCATCCTCGCTCCGGCCTCATCCGTGCTTGACGCGGTCGCGGACCTCGGCCCGCTTGGCGTCGTTGAATCGGTCCAGCCCACCGACGAGGTAGCCGGTGATGCGGCGAATCCGGTCGAAGGACCCGGAATCCTCGTGACGGCCGCACTTGGGGCACTCGTCGTCGATGATCCCGGTGTAGCCGCACTGAGGATCCCGGTCGACCGGGTGGTTGATGGACCCGTACCCGATGCCGCTGGCAGCCATGTACCGCACGAGGGTCTCGAAGGCGTCGACGTTGCGTGCCGGGTCCCCCGACAGCTCGACGTACGAGATGTGACCGCCGTTGGTGAAGGCGTGATAAGGAGCCTCAATGCGGATCTTGTCCGCAGCACCGATGTGGTACCAGACCGGCACGTGGAAGCTGTTGGTGTAGTACTCCCGGTCGGTGACTCCCGGGATCGACCCGTAACGCTGACGATCCATCCGCACGAATCGCCCCGACAGTCCCTCCGCCGGTGTGGCCAGGGCCGAGAAGTTCAACCCGGTGCGCTCGGCCGCCTCGTCCATCCTCTCTCGCAGGTGGCCGACGATCCGTAGGCCGAGTTGCTGGGCCTCCTCCGACTCACCGTGGTGGACGCCGACCAAGGCCGTCAGGGTCTCGGCCAGCCCGATGAACCCCACCGACAGGGTCCCGTGCTCGAGCACCTCGGCGACGGCATCGTCAGGCCCCAAGTTCTCCGAACCGATCCAGACCCCCTGCCCCATGAGGAAGGGGAAGTTCCGCACCAGCTTGTGGGACTGGATCTTGAGCCGGTCGAGCAACTGGTCGATGACGAGGTCGATCATCCGGTCGAAGGAGGTGAAGAAAGCATTGACGTCGTGGTTGGCCTCGATCGCCAGCCTCGGCAGGTTGATCGAGGTGAAGGAGAGGTTCCCGCGTCCCCAGGTCTGGGCCCGCGAGGGGTCATGGACGTTCGACATCACCCGGGTGCGGCAGCCCATGTAGGCGATCTCGGTCTCGGGATGGCCGGGCACGTAGTACTCGGCGTTGAACGGGGCGTCCTGGAAGGAGAAGTTCGGGAAGAGGCGCTTGGCACTCACCCGGCAGGCCAGCCGGAACAGGTCGTGGTTGGGGTCGTCGTCGTCGAGATTGACGCCCTTCTGCACCCGGAAGATCTGGATCGGGAAGATCGCGGTCTCCCCGCCGCCCAGACCGGCCTCGGTGGCCTCCAGCAGGCAGTGCATCACCATCCGCGCCTCCGGGCTGGTGTCGGTGCCGTAATTGATCGACGAGAACGGGGTCTGCGCCCCGGCTCGCGAATTCATGGTGTTGAGATTGGCGATGAGGGCCTCCATCGCCTGGTAGGTCTGACGACGCGTCTCCTCGACAGCCTGGCGACGGACTCTGTCGGCGACCCGGTCGGTGTCGTCGATGAGCCCGGCGAACAGTTCCGCCACCTGCTCCTTCTCATGGGCCAGCGCGGCGCCATCCGGCTCCAGCACCCACCCGGAGGCCGCCTCGCGCACCTCGTCGAGATACTCCTCGTCACCACCGAGGACCTCGAAGGTCCTCGTCAGACCGGTTTGGGCGGCCTTGACGAAGGTCTTGGCGACCCCCGGCGCCATGTCTCGGTCAAAGTTCGGCACCGCCTGGCCACCGTGTTGGTCATTCTGGTTGGACTGGATCGCAATGCAGGCCAGGGCCGCATACGACCCGATCGATTGCGGGGCTCGCAGCACGCCGTGGCCGGTGGAGAAGCCGTGCTCGAAGAGATCGGTGAGGTTGATCTGGCAACAGGTGGTCGTCAGGGTGAGGAAGTCGAGGTCGTGGATGTGGATGTCCCCGTCACGATGGGCGGCGGCATGGGTGGGGTCGAGCACCTCGAGCAGGTTGAACTGCTTGGCCGACTCGGTTCCGTAGCGCAGCATCGACCCCATTGCGGAGTTGCCGTCGACGTTGGCGTTCTCCCGCTTGGCGTCAGCCTCCTCGGCGGAGGCGAAGGTGATCTCGCGCAGGGTGCGCATGAGGGCGGACTGCTGGTCGCGGGCGACGGTGCGACGCTGACGGTAGAGGATGTAGGCCTTGGCGACGTCGTCATGTCCCTGATCCATGAGGGCCTTCTCGACGAGATCCTGGATGGCCTCGACATCAGGGGTGTCCTCACCCATCTCGCTCAGTCGGGAGAGCACCTCGAGGGCGACCTCGGAGGCCAGGAGTTCGGGGGCGTCGATGCCGCAGGCGACGAAGGCCTTGCGGACGGCCTCGACGATCTTCGTCGAGTCGAATCCGATGACCCGCCCGTCCCTCTTGCGGATGGATGCTGGTACTGCTCGCTGCTGGCTGATGGACACCGGATGAAGGGTGGTCGACATGCTCTCTCCTCGAAGCAGCGCACGAGTGGAGCAAGTTCGCCCCGGGTCGTCCCGCGCGCCCGTAGTCGTACCGGGTCGCTGACCCGGGCACTGGCAGGTCTTCGGACTTCAGGGCTTTCCGTCGCCAGACGGGTTCCTACCGAGCGACGCTTCCCAGCCGGATGGCCAGTGCGTGTGTCGCCGTCGTTCCCTGTCACCGCTGCGGGGCAGTTCCGGTTTCCCACCGGATTCCCTCTTTCCTCCCATCACCGCCAGATGTCGAGAAACCCCTACATCTGGTGTTCCGTGATGGAAACCAGCACAAGATGAAGGGTATACGCGTCTCGAAGCATCCGCACACCCGCCCCCTCGTCTCGCCGTGGCGGGCGCGCTCCCCCGCGATCAGAGCCAGTTGCCACGCCCTTCGGATCGCACATCAGGCTGGCATCATGGACACACGCCCAGGGAAAGGACACAACCCATGGAGATCACCAGCACGTCCATCAAGGAAGGCCAGCCGATCGCCCTGGCCTACGCCCACACCGATGCGGGCGGCAAGAACGTCAGCCCGCAGCTGAGCTGGACGCTCGGCCCAGAGGGCACCAAGTCCTACGCGATCACCATCTACGACCCCGACGCCCCCACTGGTTCCGGCTTCTGGCACTGGATCCTCGCCGACATCCCGGCCGACGTCACCTCCCTCGACGAAGGCGGCCCGCTGCCCTCCGGCGTGCGCGAGTGGGCCAACGACTACCAGGAGGACGGCTACTCCGGCGCCTGCCCGCCGCCCGGACCGGCCCACCGCTACATCCACACCGTCCATGCCATGCCGAGCGAGCATCTCGACATTCCTGACGACGCCGCCAACGTCCAGGTCCGCTTCGCCATACACACCAGCGAGCTGGACTCCGCGTCGATCACCGGAACCTTCCAGCAGTCCTGACGATAATCAGAGCCGCCGACCACGTGTCGGCGGTTCCTGCTTGACTGGCGTCGTGAAGCTCCGGCAGACATTGCTCACCCTCCTCGTCGCCCTCGGCCTGGTATCGATGCCGTTTTCCGCCAGTGCTGAGTCAGCAACCCCCACACCGACGACCACCAGCACCAGCTATGCCAGCGAATCCGCGGACTCCCCCAAACCTGCCGCGCCCATCACTCCCGGAGCAGGAATGGGCTGGGGCTCAGACCCGGTGTCCTCAGAACAGGCATCCCAGATGGAGTGTGCCTCCGTGATGTTCGTCGGCGTTCGCGGCTCCGGGGAAACCCCTCCCTATGGCGAGACCATCACGTCGATCCGTGACGCTGTGGCCCAGAAGTGGAAGGGCAAGGGAACCGTCCGTCAGGTCTACCTGGACTACCCTGCGGCTGACCCTCACACCCTGCAACAGGCATCGATGAGCAGTCTCCTCTTCGACGCAACCATGCCGTCGACGGAGTACTTCGACTCTGCGGCTCTGGGAGCCAAGAAACTCACCGCCCTCCTCAACGCCGAGAAGAAGCAGTGCCCCAAGGAGTGGGTCATCCTCGCCGGATTCTCCCAAGGTTCCCAGGCCATCACCCAGGCCCTCGCCCAGACCGACACCCCTCAGCGCCTGGCAGGTGCCATCCTGGCCGGGAATCCAGACCACTACCCAGGGCAGAACGTCCAGGAACTCAGTGGAGATGCCGACCGGTCAGCCATCGGAATGGCTGCCATCCTCTACTACTTGCGAGAGCGCGCCCATGCGGCCCCCGGGGCCAACCGTGACACCCAGATGCGGGCCATCATCAAGGCCACCCTCAGTCTGAGTCAGGAATCCCTTGATCAGAAATCTCTGGACGCTGACATGGTCAAGGCCGGGGCGGCGATTCCTCCCGAGGCCTACCCGGAAACCTATTCGGTGTGCTTGAAGGGTGATCCGGTCTGCGACACCGCGCCAGCCCTGACGCGCATCCTCACCTTGCAGTCAACCTGGCAGGACGAGCTCAACCAAGGCCGTCCCGTCCACATGGGGTACACCCGAAGCGTCCTGGAGGCTTCCCTGAATCGCATCGCCCAGCGCGCGAATGCCGTGGGAGCCGCCGAGGCCAAGGGTGCTCCCATCCCTCATGGACAGACGGTGACGGTCGCGACTCGCGAATGGGGCCCGTTGCAGATCGCCGTTGCGGTCGGTGCTGGAGTGCTCGGTCTGGCACTGGGCTGGTTCCTGGGACGAGCCGGACGACGTCGTCAGCGTCATCACCGCTGGCACTGAGACCTCACAGCTCGAAGAACCACTGCCCAGTAGTCAGCACGCCGATGACGTCGGCCAGCAGAAGGCCTCCAAACGCAGCGAGCATCGCTGAGATACCGCGATGAACAGCGACGGCGTGGTCCTCGCGGATGCTCGTCACCATTCGGGTGACGCGGTCAGGCCCACCGATGAGGTAGGCGATGACGAGGACGATGAGCAGGCTGTGACTGCAGACAACCCAGATGAGGGACTCGGTGACGGCCCAGCTGACATGCGGAAGGTGCGCGGCATGGACGAGCATCGCCCAGAATGCCGGGTCGATGAGCGAGGACAGGCCGACCAGGAGTCCGCTGACGGCCAGAGCCCCGGGCGCCGTCGAACGCGGTGCAGCTGAGGTGTCCTCGTCCAGTTCCTTCGTCGCCGCCCCGGGACGCAGTCGCCATGCCGCCCAACCCAGGAAGGCCACGCCAAGGATCGCCACCACCCACACCCAGACCAGGTGCGGAACATGTAGTCCATGAATTCCCAGCCGGGTGAGCAAGGCTCCCAGACCGAGCACTCCGGCAACCCCGAAGATGGCGGAGGTTCCCACCGAGGTGAGCAACACCATGACGACGCCGCGACGTCTGACGCCCAGACCGAGGGCCGCCAACAGCACGAAGGACCCCAGGGGGTCGAAACCGGCGATGCCCAAGGCGAAGGCCGCGGCGAGGAAGGACAGCACGGGGCAAGGCTACTCGGTACTCAAGCGACGCCCTGTCGGCCCCGTCATGACGCAGCGGGACAGTCTCGATTTCACTTCGATTCCCAATCCGTGCTACCGTCTCCGAGTTGGGTCCGCCAGACGGACCCGATGCGCGAGTGGCGGAATGGCAGACGCGCTGGCTTCAGGTGCCAGTGTCCCTTGGGACGTGGAGGTTCAACTCCTCTCTCGCGCACACGGAGAAGTAGCCCGTGACTAGGTTCAACACCTGGTCACGGGCTACTTGTCATTTACGAGGAAGTCCGCACAGGGGGGCATGAATGGGCACGAGACGGGTTTCATTGGGCACGTGGTGGGCACGGACTGACTGCACCAACCGAGGAGGGGCGGAGCATGGGCAAGAGGGAGAGTCACCGGAGGACGTTCGGCAGCACGAGGAAGTTGACGAGTGGGAACTGGCAGGCCCGTTACATCGGTCCTGACGGGCCTTGACCCCGGGTCTTGGACACGTGGAATCCAGCAGTTGCTGGAGGAAGCGAGATGATCAGGACTATGGCCAGGAAGAACTACTCCGATGAGTTCCGTCGGCAGGCCGTCGACTTGTACGAGTCCACTCCCGATGCCACGTTGAAGGGCATCGCCGCCGATCTGGGGGTGTCCCGGGGAACGTTGGCGGACTGGGTGAGGGCGTTCGGGACAGGTTCGACGGCTGCGCCATCAGAACACTCCTCCAGCGACGCGAAGTCGGCCGGTACCGAGTCCGCGGCGGTGAGGATCGCCCGGTTGGAGGCGGAGAACGCCCGGCTACGGGCCGACAAGGTCAAGGTCGAGACCGAGCGGGACATCCTGCGGAAAGCGGCCAAGTATTTCGCTGGGGAGACGAACTGGTGAACCGCTTCCAGTTCGTCGCCGACCACCAGCACGCCTTCGAGGTGAAGCGGTTGTGTCAGGCTGTGGAGGTCTCCCGGTCATCGTTCTACGCCTGGTGCGCCGCCGCACCGGCCCGGGCCGAACGGGTCGTGGCCGATGCCGAGCTCGCCGAACGGATCCGGACCGTCCAGGACCCGAAGACCGGTGGTGACCCCGCCTACGGGGCACCCAGGGTGACCGCTGAACTCAACGACGGCGTGCCGGCCGAGGACCGGGTCAACCACAAGCGGGTCGCCCGGGTGATGCGCCACCACGGGCTGGCCGGGATCCGGCTCCGCCGCCGGGTCCGGACCACGCTGCCCGAGCCAGCCGACCAGAAGTACCCCGACCTGCTCAGGCGGGACTTCACCGCAGAGCGGCCCAACACCATCTACGTCGGCGACATCACCTACCTGCCGCTGCCTGAGGGCCGCAATCTGTACCTGGCCACCGTGATCGACTGTTTCTCCCGCAAACTCGCCGGCTGGGCGATCGCCGACCACATGCGCACCGAACTCGTCGAAGACGCACTCAAGGCTGCCCGCCGTGACCGGGGCAGCCTGGCCGGGGCGGTGTTCCACAGCGATCACGGGTCGGTCTACATCTCGGCTGACTACGCCAAACTCTGCGGCCAACTCGGCGTCACCCAATCCATGGGTGCCGTCGGCACCAGCGCCGACAACGCCCTGGCCAGGTCATTCAACGCCACCCTGAAACGCGAACTCCTCGCTGGCGCCGCCACGTTCACCGACGCCACCAGCTGCCGGCGGGCTGTGTTCCGGTGGGCCACCCGCTACAACACCCGCCGACGCCACTCCTGGTGCGGCCACCAGTCCCCGTCCACCTACGAGGCCCACCGGGCCGCCACGCTGCCAACCGCAGCATAATCAACCAACACCGTGTCCACGATCCGGGGCGAAGGCCCTGTCGGGGCCAAGCTTCAACTTCGCTTCCCCGACCTTGAGGTCGGAATGGACAGGGCTAACGCTGCCGATCAGCAAACGGACCGCCAAGGCGACTTCCAGATAGGGACGACCGCGTTCCACGTCACTGTATCTCCAATGCAAAAGCTCATTGATCGATGCCGAGAGAACATCCGGGACGGGTACCGACCAGTTATCGTTACTTCATCCGACCGCGTCGCGGCGGCTCGCCAACTCGCTGAGGTTGGTGAAATTGGCGATCAGGTTCAAGTCGCGGCCGTCGAAGACTGGGTCGGGACCAATATCGAGGAGATCTCTCAGTACGAAGGTAATCACATTCGTCGTGGAGTGGCTCTTCTGATACGCACCTATAATGTCCGAATCACCGAGATCGAAGTTGACCAATCGCTACGAATAGACGAGCCGGAGTGGGTTAAGACGCTTTTGGATGACCACTGAGCCACAATACTGGAATGGACTGTCGTTGCGATGACAGTCAATTAGACTTGATGAGTTAATCCGGATCAACCAATTGGCGTTGTTCTCCCCTCTTCGCTGCGTCGTTCCGCGTGACGTCGACAGTGCCGTAATCTGTCGTATGGCTATCAATCGCGGCTGTGGGTCATGACTCGAGTGTCTCAATCAACCCAGCGCAAGTCGAATACGGATCGTCGACTCTGGACATCCCGGGTGCCCAACTGTCACGATGGGGCATCGTCCCGCTGTCGAGGAGGCCTTCGTGAGCACCCCGCCGCTTGACCCACTGTCCACGATCCTCAACGCCGGCCTCGAGCTGGCCTGGGCCGAGCACCGGCGCGAGCCTCTCGACGAGGCCGAGCTCGATGCGCTGGATCTGTGCGATGGGATCGGCGAGGTGCGCGGTATCGTCGCGCACGAGGCGCTCCACAGCCGGGGTGAGACCCGACAGGGCATCGAGAACCAGGAACAGGGCGTGAATGAGCACGTACTGGGCATGCCAAGGTCTGTTGCGAGCGTTTCACCTTGTCACGGCGCTGTCTGCCAGAGGTTCAAGTCCTCTCTCGGACACCGCAGAGAAAGCCGCTTCCACAAGGTGAAACATCCTTGTGGGAGCGGCTTTTCGGTGCTCTGGGGCTGGGCCGTCGGTCAGTTCTGGTGTCGCCGGCAGGAGCGGCGCACCCGCAGGGAGGGCCGGATCCGCTGAGGCTCGGGTTCGTGGCCCTCGATCGCCTCGAGGAGCACCTCGACGCAGCGGGCGCCGAGCTCCTCGAAGGGCTGCCGGATCGTCGTCAGCGGCGGCTGGAAGAAGGCCGCACCGTTGGCGTCGTCGTAACCCACCAGGGAGATGTCATCGGGGACCCGGATGCCCAGGTCCGCGAGGCAGGCCAGCAGCCCCAGGGCCATCGTGTCGTTGGAGCAGAAGACCGCATCGGGGAGGCCCTCGTCCAGCAGCCTGCCCCCCATGGCATAGCCCGACTCGGCGCTCCAGTCGCCGACCATCACCTCGGGCACCTCCAGACCGGCGTCCTCCAGGGCCTCGCGCCACCCGATGACCCGCTCCCTGGCGTCGAACCAGTCATCGGGACCGCTGATGTGGGCGATCTGGCGGTGCCCCAGCCCGATGAGGTGCTGGGTCGCCAGCCGGGCGCCGTGGCGCTGATCGACCGAGACCGCGTGCATTCCCTGGCTCACCTCGAAGCCGTCGGCCACGACGACGATCGGGACGCTGCGCGCCACCTTGCGCAGCCCTTCCACGAATCCCAGTTGGGGCGCGATGGCCGTGATCCCCTCGACGCCGTGGTCGGTGAGCATGCCCACCACCGCGGCGAGCTCGCCCGGGCTGCCGTCCCGCAGCGATGCCACGATGGTGGCGTAGCCGCGTCCTCTGGCCGCGGTCTGGATCGCCGAGGAGGTGCTCCCCGGCCCGTAGTAGCCCCCTCTGGCCACCACGACGCCGATCACCCGCGTCCGGTTGGTGACCAGGGCCCTCGCCGACAGGTTGCGTCGGTACCCGAGCTCGTCGATGGCGCGACGCACCTTCTCCCGGGTGGCGGGGCGCACCGAATCGGCATTGTTGAGAACTCTCGACACGGTCTGGTGGGACACCCCGGCGAGACGGGCGACATCCATCATGCCGGGGGGGCGACTCGTCTCGGACATCAGGCTCCTGACTGGGTGAGAGTGGGCCGACGGGACTGTGCCCGTCGGCCCACATATTCTATTGATCAGTCTTGATCAGTGCTGATCGCCTCCCGACCCGCCGTGTGGCGGACCGGGTGCCGGGCTCAGCGACCGCCGTTGAGACGGTGGATCGCCGTCTCCAGCAGACGCTCCTTCGCGAACCCGCGGACGGTGGTGTCCTCGTCGATGAGAGCCAGCTCGATATCGGCGATATCGGCGAGGTCCTCCCACATCTCGCGGTTGGTGTTGGTGGTCATCACCGTGTGATGGGCGCCGCCCGAGGTCAACCAGCACTCGGTGGAGGTCTGGAAGGAGGGGGCGGGCTCCCACACGGCACGGGCCACCGGCAGGTTGGGCAGCGGCTCGTCGGGGCCGACGATCTTGACGATGTTGGCGGTGAGGCGGAACCTCTCGCGCATGTCGGACAGGGCCACCACCAGCCCGTCGGCGGGATCGGCGTCGAAGACCAGGCGCACCGGGTCCTCGCGGTCGCCGATGTCGAGGGGATGGATCTCCAGGGAGGGCTTCTTGCCGGTCAGGGAGGGGCAGATCTCGAGCATGTGGGCGCCGAGGATCTTCTCCTTACCCGGAGTGAACTCGTAGCAGTAGTCCTCCATGAGGGAGGCGCCGCCCTCCAGGCCGTATCCCATGATCTTGGCGATCCGCACCAGGACGGCGGTCTTCCAGTCGCCCTCGGCGCCGAACCCGTAGCCGTCGGCCATCAGCCGCTGGACGGCCAGACCGGGCAGCTGACGCAGCCCACCGAGATCCTCGAAGTTCGTCGAGAAGGCCTCGAAGCCGCCGTCGTCCAGGAACTTGCGCAGCCCCAGCTCGATGCGGGCGCCGTAGCGCAGCGACTCACGGGCGGCGCCACCGGGACGCAGCTCCTCGGCCACCTCGTACTGCGCGTCGTAGGTGGCGACGAGCTCGTCGATCGCGGACTCCTCGACGGCGTCCACCACCTCGACCAGGTCGTTGACCGACCAGGTGTTGACGGAGACCCCGAGCCGCAGTTCGGCCTCGGTCTTGTCGCCCTCGGTGACGGCCACGTTGCGCATGTTGTCGCCGAAGCGGGCGAGCTTCATGTGGTGCAGGGCGTTCCACGCGGTGGCCGCGCGGGCCCAGGTGCCGATCCGGGAGGCGGTGTCGGGGTGGGACGCATGGCCCACCACGATCCGGCGGTTCTTGCCGAGCCGGGTGAGCAGGTAGCCGAACTCGCGGTCGCCGTGGGCCGACTGGTTCAGGTTCATGTAGTCCATGTCGAGAGTCGCGTAGGGCAGCTTCTCGGCGTACTGGGTGTGCAGCTGCAGCAGCGGCTTGGTGAGGGCGTCCATGCCCAGGATCCACATCTTCGCCGGGGAGAAGGTGTGCATCCAGGCGATGACGCCGACACAGGCGTCATCGGCATTGGCCTCGAGGGCAGCGGTGCGGATCGCCTCGCGGTCCTTGAGCACGGGCTTCCAGACGATCTTGACCGGGACCGTTGACGCTCCGTCGATCTGGGCGGCGATCTCCTTGGACTGCGCCGCCACCTGGTCCAGCACCTCGGGACCGTACAGGTCCTGCGAGCCGGTGAAGAACCAGATCTCCTTGCCCTCGAACGGATTGTTGATCATGTCACTCCTTTGTTGTCATGTTCTGAATTGTCACGTTCCGCATTGAGATCGCCTGAGGTTCAGGCGTTCTCGTCATGCTGGCCGTAGACGTTCTGGTACCTGTCGAACAGGTGCGCGACGTCGTCGGCCGGGATCGGCACCGGCTCGCCGAGCTGGCGGGCGAAGTGCACGGTCTTGGCAACCTCCTCGCACATCACCGCGGCCTTGACGGCGTCACGGCCGTCCTTGCCGATGGTGAAGGGGCCGTGATTGGCCATCAGGACGGCCCGCGAGTTCGAGTGGGAGAGGGTCTCGACGATCCCCCGCCCGATCGAGTCGTCCCCGATGAGCGCGAAGGGCCCGACCGGGATCTCCCCGCCGAACTCGTCGCCCATCATGGTCAGCACGCACGGCACCGGCTCGCGGCGCGCGGCCCAGGCCGTCGCGTAGGGCGAGTGGGTGTGGACCACCCCGCCGACCTCCGGCATGTGGCGGTACACGTAGGCGTGGGCCGCGGTGTCGGAGGAGGGCTGCAGATGCTCCGGGGTGCCGTCGTCGATCTTCTTGCCGTCGAGGGTGCAGACCACCATCGCATCGGCGGTGAGCTCGTCATAGGAGACGCCCGAGGGCTTGATGACGAAGAGTTCGGTTCCGGGGATCCGCTGCGACACGTTGCCGGCCGTCCACACGACCAGGTTGTTGCGGGGCAGCTCGGCATGCAGGTCGCTGACGGCCTGGCGGGTCTGGGCCACCAGTGCCCGCGTTCCGGCGTCGAGCTCGGACAGATGGATGGTCATGATTCCACTCCTTGAGGGATCGTTACGTCATGGCTTCTGCCCACCGAGATTACGGTGAGGACGCCTCTGGACACGTTCACGTGCGCCAGATCAGACTGATCCGTCTGTCTCACCGGCCGGTTGTTCATCTTCGTCCAACTCCTCGCTCACATCGTCGGGGCGGTTGCCTTCAACAATTGTGAACGCTAACATAGTGACTGTCAACCCGATGGACGCGGTTGACCCGACCGATCCACGACGATGTGGAATCAGACGTGTTCGGCCGGCATACACATCATGGTGGGCCACTCAGGCCATCCGGCCCGCAGCGATCAGTGGGGTTGGCGACCCCGGGAGTGCTTATGACTTCCACTTCTGACAAGAAGATCTCCAGCAAATTCATCTACTTCTTCGGGTCCTTCGGCGGGATCCTCTTCGGTTACGACATCGGCGTCATGACCGGGGCACTTCCCTTCCTCCAGGTCGACTGGCCGAGCGTGCCGCCGGACAGCTTCGCATCCGGTGCGGCGACCTCCTCGGTGATGTTCGGCGCCATCTTCGGCGGAGCCCTGGCCGGCCAACTGGCCGATCGACTCGGGCGGCGCCGGATGATCCTCATCTCCGCACTGGTCTTCGTGGTCGGCTCGCTCCTGTCGGGAGTCTCGCCCCACAACGGGCTCGCCTTCCTCATCGGCGCCCGCATCATCCTCGGACTCGCGGTGGGCGCCGCCTCCGCACTGGTACCCGCCTACATGTCGGAGATGGCGCCGGCCCGGCTGCGCGGCAGCCTGTCGGGCATCAACCAGACCATGATCGTCTCCGGGATGCTCATCTCCTACGTCGTCGACTTCCTGCTCAAGGACCTGCCTCAGCAGTGGGGCTGGCGCCTGATGCTCGCCCTGGCCGCGGTGCCGGCGCTCATCCTCTTCCTCGGCGTGCTGAACCTTCCCGAGTCGCCCCGCTACCTGGTCCGCCGGGGGCTCATCCCCCAGGCGCGCAAGGTGCTCGGCTACATCCGCAGGCCCGAGGACATCGACTCCGAGATCGCCGACATCCAGAAGACGGCCGAGATCGAGGAACAGGCCGCCGAGAAGACGTCGTGGTCCACCCTGTTCAACTCGAAGTACCGCTACCTGGTGATCGCGGGGGTCGGCGTGGCCGCCTTCCAGCAGTTCCAGGGCGCTAACGCCATCTTCTACTACATCCCCCAGATCGTCGGGAAGGCCGGTAACTCCGCAGCCACCGATGCCCTGTTCTGGCCCATCATCAACGGGATCATCCTGGTGGTGGGATCGCTGGTGTACATCGCCATCGCCGAGAAGTTCAACCGCCGGACCCTGCTGACCGTCGGAGGCACCGTGATGGGGCTCTCCTTCCTGCTGCCCTCGGTGATCCATGCCGTCATGCCCACCGCGCCCGGAATGCTCATCGTCGTCTTCCTGTGCATCTACGTGGCCTTCTACTCCTTCACCTGGGCGCCCCTGACGTGGGTGCTGGTGGGAGAGGTCTTCCCCCTGGCCATCCGTGGCAGGGCCTCCGGCCTGGCGTCCTCCTTCAACTGGATCGGCTCCTTCGCCGTCGGGCTCCTCTTCCCGGTCATGGCGAAGGCGATGCCCCAGGCCGCGGTCTTCGCCATCTTCGGCGTGATCTGCATCCTCGGCGTCCTCTTCGTGCGCTTCAGGGTCCCCGAGACCCGGGGCCACACCCTCGAGGAGATCGAGGCCCAGGGCACCAACCGCGGCGAGAAGGCCGCGGTCTGACTCCGATCCCGACCCCATCGGCCTGACCATGCGCCACGAGGCGTCCGGACCTCTCACGGTCCGGGCGCCTCGGTCGTCTGCGGTCCCCTCATCGCGTGGTCGAGCTCACACCGTCGAGAGGGTCGAGCCGCGCACCACCAGACGGCAGGGGACCTTCTCCACGCCGTGCGACGGGTTCCCTCCGATGGCGTCGAAGAGCAGATTCGCGGCGCGGCGGCCGAGCCCCTGAAGGTTCATGTCGATCGTGGTCAACGGAGGCCGCGAGCCGGTGGAGAGGATCTCCCAGTTGTCATGGCCCACCACAGCGACATCCCCGGGATGCTCCTGCCCTCCTCCCGCAGCGCGTCCACGGCCCCGCGCGCGATCTGGTCCGAGCCGCAGATGACGCCGTCCACGTCGGGATGCTGGTCCAGCAGTGCCCGCGCCGCGCCTCGGCCCCAGCACGATGCGGGTGTGGGTGCCGACCCTGCCGTAGGATTGGCCCAGACCTCCAGACAAGGATGAGCCCCTCCGCGATGAACGAACTCCCTCCCGCCACCGGTACGCCGGGCTCAGGCAGAGCAACGGTGAGGGACGTCGCCGCCCGGGCCGGGGTCTCCCCGAAAACCGTCTCGAATGTCATCACGGGGAAGGTCTATGTGCGCCCCGAGACCCGGCGCCGGGTCGACGCCGCCCTCGCAGAGCTCGACTATGTGCCGAATCTGAGCGCCAGGGGCCTGCGCAACGGCAGGTCCGGGGTCATCGCCCTGGCCCTTCCCGATCTGGCGACGCCGTACTCGGCGGAGGTCGCCCACCACTTCGTCGAGGCGGCCCACTCCCGAGGCTGGGGGGTTCAGATCGAGGAGACCCGTGGACGCCCCGACCGCGAACAGCAACTGGTGTCCCGGGCACTGTCCCGGCTCGTCGACGGGCTCATCCTCAACCCCGTTTTCCCCGACGAGTTGAGTCTGTCCGCCGACGCCCTCCTGCCGCCCACCGTGCTCATCGGGGAGGTGCTCGATCTGCCCTTCGACCAGGTGCGGGTGGACCCGGAGACGGCGGCCTACGACATGACGAGCCATCTCATCGGGCTGGGCCATCGACGCATCGCCCTGCTCGGCTCCCCGGACAGGTCCACGGCGTTCACCGCGACGCTGAGGACCCAGGGGTATCGCAGGGCCCTGGTGGACGCGGGGCTGCGGACCGATCCCCGCCTGGAGATCGCCTGCGACGACTGGACGCCACGAGGAGGCGCCGGGGCCGTCGACTCGTTCATCGACGGCTCCCCCCTGCCGGACGCCATCTTCTGCCTCACCGACTCCCTGGCGCTGGGGGTCATCAGCGCGCTGTGGCGCCGCGGCATCCGGGTGCCAAGGGGGATCTCGGTCGCAGGCTTCGACGACATCGCCGACGGCGAGTTCGCCGCACCGCCCCTCACCACGGTGAGCTTCGACAAGGACGAGTTCGCCGCACGGGCGCTCGACCGTCTCGCCGAACGGATCACCAGGGCCTCCATGCCCGTGCGGACGATACGCGTGCCTCATCGGATCGTCGCCCGCCAGAGCACCGCTGCCCGCGCGACGACCCGATGACACGGGATCGGTCTCAGCCCTTGAGGCCGCTTCCGGCGACCCCCTCGACGATCTGCCGCTGGAAGATGAGGTAGATGATGATCAGTGGCAGCGCGGCCAGCAGCGCCCCGGCCTGGATGTCGGCGTACCTCAGCCCGTAGCTGCCCTGAGTGGTGGCCAGACCCACGGGAATGGTCATCAGCCCCGGGTTGGACAGCACATACAGCGGCAGCAGCAGGTTGTTCCACACTCCGACGAAGGTGAGCACCGTGACGGCCGCGATGACCGGGCGCGACAGGGGCATCACGACACGCGTGTACACCTTCCAGACGCTCGCCCCGTCGATGCGGGCGGCCTCCTCGAAATCCTTCGGGATGCCGTCGAAGAACTGCTTGAAGATGAACACCGCGATCACCGCCGGAACCTGCGGGAAGATCACCGACCAGTAGGTGTTCAGCAGGCCGATGGCGTTCAATTCCTGGAAGGTCGGCACGATGAGCACCTGGGCCGGGATCATGATACCGAGCAGGATCATCGTGAGAACCGCCCTCGATCCTCGGAAGTTCAGCCTCGACAGCGAGAACCCCGCCATCGAGGCGAACACGACGGTGAGGACCGTCGTCAGGACCGAGGTGATGGCGCTCGCCAGGTACCAGTTCCAGATATCCGATCCGCCCAACAGGGTCGAGAAGGAGTGGAGCGTCGGATTCCAGGTCTTGAGGATCTCCCTGGCCCCGAGGGCGGCCACACCGTTGTCGGTCAGCGAGGTCTTGAGGGCGAAAAGGCTGGGAATCAGCCAGATGACGGCGAAGACGATGAGGACGACCAGCGCGATCGCGTTGAAGGTGCGGGTGCCCATCGAGGCCTTGGCCGTCGTCGCCCGTGCCGGTGCGGCGCTCGTGACAGGTGATTTCCTGGGGATGGTCGCAGTGGACAACTCACACCTCGTTCCTGGCCGAGAACCGGCCCGCCAGCTGCCGCACCGCGGCGACGATCATGATGAGGATGAAGACCAGGACACTGGCCGCGGATGCGGCACCCGTCCTGTTGTCGGTGAAGGCCACCCCGGTCACGAGCTGCAGCGCGACCTGTGTCGAGGTGCCCGGCCCGCCGTTCGTCATGAGGTAGACCTGATCGAAGATCTTGAGACTCGCGATGATCTGGAGAAGCAGCACCAGGCCCGTCGTCCTGCCCAGCAGAGGGATCGTGATCCGGCGGATCTGAGACCACTCGCCTGCACCGTCGACCGCGGCCGCCTCGTAGAGCTCACGAGGGATCTCCTGAAGACCGGCCAGGTACAGCACGAAGTTGAATCCCAGCGTCCACCAGACCGTGGCGATCGCGATGCCGATCATCGCTGTGTGCTCGCCCGACAGGATGCCCGTGCCGGGCACCATGCCCAGCAGCTCCTGGACCCACGCCCACAGGCCGGTCGCGGGAGTGAAGATGAACACCCAGATGAGGGAGATCGTCGCCGACGGAAGGATGTAGGGGAGGAAGAACGCCAGCCGGTAGAACCACTGTCCCCGTCTCATCCTGTTGGACAGCACGGCGAAGACGAATGCCAGGATGACCAACGGCGGGGTCGTGTAGATGGTGAAGAGCACGGTATGCCACATGGCATCCCAGAAGTCTGCCCTGCTGAACATCTCGGCGTAGTTCTTGAATCCCACGAATTTCCCCAGGCCGGTTCTCACCGCGGAGGTGTTGAAGAAGCTCATGACGAACATGTAGATCGTGGGCCCGAGCAGGAAGGCCAGGTAGAAGATCCCGAAAGGTGCGAGGAAGAGCCACGCCGCTCTCCCGTCCTTCTTCTCGATGGGGGCGGCGGTACTCCTGCGCCCGGCGCCCGGCCCCGAGCGCTGCGCCCGGGTGTGCTGTGAATTGATCGAAACTGCGGACACGATGAGATACCTTCAAATTCCTGATCAGAGGGGGCTCTCGGTATCGAGGTAGACCCGGAGTTGCTGCTTGATGACGTTGAGTGCCCCTTGAGGAGTCACGGCGAGTTGCTGGGCCAGGGCGAGCTGCGCCCCCACGATGTTCTCGAAGGTGGAGCCCGAACCGCCGTACCAGGTCGGATCGTCGTAGACGGCGATGTCGGCCGCCGAGGCGTAGTTGGCCTGCGGCCTCAACGCTTTGTAGGCGCTGCTGGTCGCGATGGGCTGGTAGGCGGGGATGTGCCCGCCCTCGGCCCAGGTCATGCTCTGCTCGAGCATCTTCTTGATGAACAGCATCACCTGATGGCGCTGCTGGTCGGTCCGCTCCTTGCGCGGGATGATGAAGCAGTGGGAGTCCGCCTGGGCGGCGGGCCTGTCGTAGACGGTGGGGATCTTGGTCATACCGAATGTCAGGCCCTTGATGGACTGCGCGGTCGTGATCTCCCACTCCCCCTGGACGTACATGCCGGCCTTTCCGGTGAACATGTAGGTCTGTGCCGTGGCGTAGTCGAGGCCCTTGTTGAGCCAGCCCTTCCTGACCCAGCTCTGGATCCGCGCCACCGTGTCGAGGAAGAGGTCCTCGTTCACCGTGAGCCTCGTGCCGCCACCCGACAGGAACGGCGTGGCTCCGCTGCGCTGGTTGTACAGCGTCCAGAACAGCCGCCACGGGGTCGCGGTCTCCCCGCCCACGTTGGCGGAGGTGATCGCCGCGCCGCCGGTCACCCTGCTGATCGCCTGCAGTGCGGCCTCGAAGTCCTCGAGCCCCTGGAGCTGCGTGAGGTCGCCGTCAGTGCCCAGGATCCCGGCCTTCCGGCAGACGTCGGAGTTGAAGAAGAGCACGAAGGGATGGGTGTCCAGCGGGATCGCGATGGTGTGGCCGCCGGTGATCTGCGCCTTCCACGGCTTCGCCGCGAAGTCCGAGGAGGACAGCCCCACCGAGGCCAGGTCGGCATCAGTGATGTCCTCGATGATGTCGCCCTCCCTCAGCGGCTTGGCGCGAGTCAGGTGGGACACCGCGACATCCGGCGGCTTGTTGCCGACGGTCGCCAGGGTGACCTTCGTGTAGTAGGGGTTGCCCCAGGCGAAGGTCGTCGCCTGAAGGGAGCCGCGCCCGTACGCCTTCTGATAGCCGGCCTCCATGGCCTGCATCCTCGTTCCGTCTCCCCCGCTGAACAGGTTCCAGAACACCAGGGTCGACGGATCGAGTTGCGAGCCGAACAGGCCGGCCGCCACCGGGCTGGAGCAGCCGGCGAGGGCCGTCGCGGCCACCGCCAACCCTCCCCCGAGAAATCCTCGCCGAGTCATGCCCCGGCCTGTGAAGTGCATCTGGTACGACCTCCTCGTCGTCAGCACGCCGTGCCGCCCTGCACGGCAGATCATTCTATCGTGGTAATGCAGTGGCAGACAGAGCGGCGCTGTTCTGTGTGAACTGATCCTGACACACGGTTGATGAGCCGGTCAAGAGGGTCGCGTCGTGATATTTATCACATTTTTGAGCTGTTCGCTTCAGGCTCGGTACTCCGGTCCGCCCATGAAGCGCCAAAATGACTATAACGATGTAATACTGGCCTGGGCCCACCCGAAGGGCCCGCGCATCCGGTCCGCGCTGACCACCGGGGCGTCACCGATCCTCCAGAGGAGTTCTTCCATGTCCAGGGCCACGATCACTGCCGACCGCGACTTCACGGTCGGGCCGGTTCCCCGCCGCCTGTTCGGATCCTTCGTCGAGCACATGGGCCGGTGCGTCTACTCCGGCATCTACGAGCCCGGCCACCCTGCCGCCGACCGGAACGGCTTCCGCCGTGACGTGCTGGAGCTGGTGCGCGAACTCGGCGTGTCGGTCGTGCGCTATCCCGGCGGCAACTTCGTATCCGGATACCGGTGGGAGGACGGCGTCGGGCCGGTCGGCGAGCGTCCCCGTCGTATCGACGGGGCATGGCACAGCATCGAGACGAACGCCTTCGGGCTGCACGAGTTCGTCGACTGGGCCCGGCAGGCCGACGTGGAGATCATGGAGGCGGTCAACCTCGGCACCCGGGGGGTGGAGGCCGCGCGGGCCCTGGTCGAGTACGCGAACCACCCGGGGGGCACCTACCTGTCGGACCTGCGCCGCCGCAACGGAGCGCCCGAACCCTTCGGGATCAAGCTGTGGTGCCTGGGCAACGAGATGGACGGCCCCTGGCAGATCGGCCACAAGACCGCCGATGAGTACGGCCGACTGGCCGCCGAGGCCGGCAAGGCGATGAAGCTCGTCGATCCCTCGATCGAGCTGGTCGCGTGCGGGTCCTCCAACTCGGGGATGCCGACCTTCGGGACCTGGGAGAGCACCGTGCTCGGCCACGCCTACGACGTCGTCGACAACATCTCCCTGCACGCCTACTACGAGGAGGCCGACGGGGATGTCGCCAGCTTCCTGGCCACCGCCCTGGACATGGATCACTTCATCGAGTCGGTCGTCGCGACGGCCGACGCGACCCGCGCGGCCGGCAAGCACCGCAAGCGGATCAACCTGTCCTTCGACGAGTGGAACGTCTGGTACACCAGACGGCCCGGGCAGGACATGCCGGACGCCATCACCGAGCGCGGCGGATGGCACGAGCACCCCCGGATCATCGAGGACGCCTACTCCGTCACCGACGCCGTGGTGGTGGGGACCCTGCTCAACTCCCTGCTGCGCCACGGCGACCGGGTGAGGATCGCCAACCTGGCCCAGCTCGTCAACGTCATCGCACCGATCCGCTCCGAGGAGGGCGGGCCGGCCTGGCGCCAGTCGATCTTCTGGCCCTTCGCCCAGATGGCCAACCGCGCCAAGGGGCAGATCCTCCAGCTGGCCACCTCCGGGGACCGCTACGCGACCGAGAAGTTCGGGGACGCCGACCTGGTCGACGCGACCGCCACCTGGGACGAGGAGACCGGTCGCCTCGCCCTCTTCCTGGCCAATCGCGGTCTGGAGGAGTGCGCCGAGGTGTCGGTGACGCTGCGAGGCCTGGACACCTCCCGGGTCGCGCGGGCCGAGGTGCTCACGGTCCCCGACGGCACCGACCGCTTCGCCGTCAACGACGAGCAGCACCCAGACCGCGTCCACCCGGAGCCTCTGGACGGGGTCGTGGTCGACGGTGACACCACCCGGCTGAGGCTGCCCCCGCTGTCCTGGGCGACCGTGGAACTGGACGTCTCGCGAGCCTGAGTCCCCACGATCCCGAGGAGACGACAGGGTGGCCGGGCCCGATCGGGCCCGGCCACGCTGTGTCAGTGGGTCTCAGATGTGAGGATTCCTCAGCTGTTGACCGGCAGCACGGCCTCGGGTGCGACCCGCTGCAGCTCCAGAGCTCGGCGGTAGCGGTCCAGATAGACCGAGAAGCCGTCGACGTCAGCGCGTGCCGGCTCCATGACGCTGGTACTGGTGGTGGCGAACACCTCCTCGTCGAGGAACTGCGCCAGGCTCTTGGAACCGGCCTCATCGAGGTAGGCCGCCAGGAGCGCCATCCCCCAGGGACCGCCCTCCCCCGCGGTCTCGCCGACGGCGACCGGGGCTCCCAGCGCCGCGGCCAGGATCCGCTGGGCGGGGCCCGCGGTGCGGAAGAGCCCGCCGTGGGCGAGCAGCCTGTCGACCTGCACCTTCTCGGCGTCCAGGATCCGCATCCCCAGGCTCAGGGTGGAGAACACCGCATAGACCTGCGTACGCATGAAGTTGGCCAGGGCGAACGAGCTGTCCGGTGCGCGCACCACCATCGGGCGCCCGTCGGGCAGGCCCGCCACGGGCTCGCCGGCGAGGTTGTTGAAGGACAGCAGCCCGCCGCCGTCGGCCTTGCCGGCCAGCGCCTCATTGAGCAGGGCGGCGAAGATGCCGTCCTGGTCGACCCCGGATCCGATGGCCTGGGCGAAGCGCCCGAAGAGGCCGGCCCATGCCGACAGTTCGCTGGCCCCGTTGTTGCAGTGCACCATCGCCACGGCGTCCCCGGCGGGGGTCGTCACGACGTCGATCTCCTCGTGGACCTGCTCCAGCGGGTGCTCCAGGACGACCATCGCGAAGGCGCTGGTGCCGACCGACACGTTGCCGGTCCGCCTGGCGACCGAGTTGGTGGCCACCATCCCGGTGCCGGCGTCGCCCTCCGGCGGGCAGAACGGCACTCCGGCCTTCAGGGCCCCGGTCGGATCGAGCAGTGCGGCACCCTCGGCGGTCAGGTCGCCCGCCGCCGCGCCGGCCGGCAGCACCTCGGGGAGCAGCTTCTCCAGCTTGAGGCCGGGCACCCGGGCGTCGATGAGCGGATCGACGATGGCGAGCATCCGCTGGTCGTAGCCGCCGGTCGCCGGATCGATCGGGAACACTCCCGAGGCGTCGCCGACACCGAGAACCGTCTTGCCGGTGAGCTTCTGGTGGACGTAGCCGGCCAGCGTGTTGAGCGCCGCGATCCGTCCGATGTGCGGCTCCTCGTCGAGTACCGCCTGGTAGAGGTGGGCGATCGACCAGCGCTGCGGGATGTTGAACCCGAGCGCCTCAGTCAGCTCGACCGCGGCCGGGCCGGTCGAGGTGTTGCGCCAGGTCCGGAACGGCACCAGGAGGTCGCCCGCCTCGTCGAAGGCCAGGTATCCGTGCATCATCGCCGAGATGCCGATGGCACGGAAGGACGTCGGGGTGACGTCGTAGAGACGCTGGACGTCGGTGACCAGATCGGCGTAGCAGGCCTGCAGACCCGCCCACACCGCCTCGAGGGAGTAGGTCCACCGCCCATCGACGAATTCGTTCTCCCATGCGTGACTCCCGCTGGCCAGCGGGGTGTAGTCCGGCCCGATGAGACAGGCCTTGATGTTGGTCGATCCGAACTCGATTCCCAGACTGGCGCGTCCGGTCTCGATGACATCCCGGGCACGTCCCGGATCGATGTCAGCTGTGGTCATGGGCTGCCTCCTTGCGGCTCGTTAACGTTCACATCGAACGATACCATCGACTCCCCCGGGCGCATCACCTACGTAGGCGAACCGACCATCGGCCGTCCGCCCCGTAGCTCGCCATGCCCCGGTCCTCGAGCTCTTGGAGGGCCAGCAGGCAGTCCGTGAGACTCACCAGGGCGGCCCGTGCCAGCTCATCGACGCCCAGCGCGCCGCGGGCCGGGAGCGCCTCGTGCACCCGCAGGGTCTCGGGCCCCAGTGCATCGGTCGGATGCTCCGGGACGGGTTCCCTGGGCAGCTCGGGCTGGATGGGACCCAGAGCCTCCCGGACGTCGTCGGCGTCGCGGACGAGTTCGGCGCGCCGATTCCGGATGAGGTCGTGCGGGCCGACCGAGCGGCTCGAGGTCACCGGGCCCGGCACGGCCAGCACCTCCCGGTACATGTCGCCGGCCCAGTTGGCGGTGCTGAGCGCCCCCGATCTGGCGGCGGCCTCGACGATCACCACGCCGCCGGTCAGACCGGCGATGACCCGGTTGCGGGCCAGGAAACCCGGCCTGGTGGGGCGGCATCCGAGACACCCAGGATCCCGGCCAGGTAGGCCACCTGGCCGGGATCACCGAGATCGTGGACGGCGATCCTCGCCTGGGACGGCAGGACCGGGTTGCCCCGGCGGATGGCCAGGGCGAGCTCGGCGGGAACCAGCCGGCCCCGCAGGTCAGCGTCATCGATCTGGGCAAAGACGTCCAGACGGGGGTGTGCCCCGGCACCGCGGTCAGCCCACACAGGGTGAACGCGTTGGACAGCGACTCGATGTCATAGAACCAGAACCCCGAGGTGGCCGCAGTGATCGCGGTGGGCTCGGCGGGAGCCGCCGCGGCCCCGGTAGGAGACTCGGCTGCGGCCTGTGGGGCCAGGGACGAGGTGGTGTGTGTGGCCATCGGCCCTCCTGGGGTCATGGGTGGTCGGATGGGGTGAGTGAGAGCGCTCGATCGCAGTCGCTGTTCTCGGCGCAGTTCAGGTACTTCCGATCAACGAGGCTGGGTATCCGACCCCATGGCTTGGGAGCAGACGTCATATGCAGGAGGTCGAGATCGAGCTCTCCCTCGTCACAGTAGAGCGTGAACTGCCTGGCAACGCTTGCCATCTCCGCACCGATGTGACGACAGCGCTCGAGGAACGAACTGGTTGAACTGGACGGTGTGTAGTAGAAGCTCTTTGCGCCGAACTCGTTGGTGAGGTGCTCGTCGAAGAACCAGGCGATGGCCTTCTCCACCTCGACCCCGTGTCGCTGCAGGAACTCCGTGTACGTCTGTGTGCCGAGAAACGTCATGGCGTCGAGCCGATTGAACATGTGGCCCCTCGGGTAGGTGTCTGCCCCCGAAATGAAGACGCGCTCGATCGCTCTGATCTGCCCCGGGAAGGACGGCATCCTGAGCAGGCCGGCCCAGTCCAAGTAGCCGACCAGCGACGCGTAGTTCGCCAGCACCTGCATCGGCTCCATCGACGACAGGAGGTATTTCTCACCAAACGTCCGCACGAGGGTGATTTCGCCGTCCGTCTTCCCCCATCGATCCGACACCGTTTCGCGCTGCTCGGGATCGATCTTGACGCCATAGCCGTTGTGCGCCAACATGTTTTTCCGGTCGGCGAGGAGCTCCTGCGCCAGAGCTTTGCATCGCTTGCTCGCCTGTAGACGGATTTTCGGCGTGATACCAAGGGCCTCGTTGTCGCGCGCCTGCGCAATGGCCTCTACACAATTGGGGTGGGGCGATTCGCTGTCGATGTATGCGCCCAGGAGCTGCTGCCGCTCCGCCTCGCCGAAGCTGGTGGGGAAAAAGCAGGCGGTGGACGGTGTTCTGACCAACTGGCTGGCGACCAGGAGCTCACCGTTGCGCGGGTCGGCGAGCAGCGCGTCACGAAGCCGTCGGTCATGCTGGCTCACGAACTGCTTGTTGGAGAGCATGACCTGAAGCGGCATGCCTGCTCCGAGAAGAGCGTCGAACAGCGTCTGCCCGCCCACCTTCTCCGCGACGCTGTGCCGGCCAAGGAGCATGAGGAGATCCTCGGCGTACAAGTAGTCGAACCCAGTCAAACAGTCGTCGAGATTCGACGCATCGAGTCCTGAGAAGTAGCTCGCGATCATTCCCCGCAGCGTGCAAGCTGCCACTTTGAGATTGTCTTGCTCGCCCTGTGTGAGATCGATCGGAAGAATGCCGTGCTCTGCGAAGGCGAGCGCGTTGTGAAGCTCAAGAACATCATTCAGGGAGTCGCCAGTGGGCTGCTCCAACTGCCCCCCGGATAACCGCGACGGCTCGCCCTGCGGTCGAGGTGCTCGCGAGGTCCAGCGGACCGTAGAACTTGACCCTGTGGTCCGCTGCCGGGTTCACCATGAACCCAGTGTATTTGGTAGCACCTGCGGTTCTGCACGTAGAGGCACCACACCGCCCGGACCCCAGGTTAGAGTGAGGAGGCCAGCGAGATCCCGGTGTGGGGGATTGTCTGTACCGACTGCGGTGGATCTGGTAACCATCCTCCAGACAGGCCCATCAGATCCGCGCCAGGGGCGCCCGGGAACTCTCCGCCACCATGGTCTGCTGCCCCCGACGGCGTGCACCACATGTCCTCTGAGTGGTCACGGCCGCCACGACGAGCACCGCGAAGGCGACCAGCGGCATGGCACTGTCGGCATACCAGACCAGCAGGATCCACGGATGATTCTCGCCAATGCCACTCACTCGGCAGATCAGGTCATCGGTCGGCTGGACCGCTGGGGCACCGGCGGGGGTGCCGGATCCATCAAGGAACAGCTTCACCCCGCACCACTGACCGTGGCCGGCGACATCCCGGTGCTCTGCCTGGACTCGCGGTACTCCCGCCATCTCAACCGGGAGGGGTTGTACCTCATGGCTTCGGCCCTGCAGCGGGCGGCCACCACCAAGAAGAGCTCATCGCGGAGGAACGACTCGGTGGTGGTGTGACCCCATCACATCCAGGGCGCTGAGAGCTCTGACCGGACCAGTCAGACGATGACGACCCACCGGCATCCGCCGGTGGGTCGTCTTGGGAACTCAGCGCCGATCCGGAAATTCACGAATCCTCGCCTCTCCGATCTGTATGTATCCACTGGCCAAGGTGATCTCCGATCCAGTCCTGCATAGCCACGGACTCTGCCGTAACAGCCAGGTCTGTGTCGTCAATCCTCCCGGCCTGCGGGTCCACATGGGTCGCCGCGGCCTGACGATCAAGTTCGGCAAGATGCTCTTTCATCTCGAGCAGGCTGAATGCAGCCTCTGGCCAGGACACCGTCAGCCCCAGGGCCTCGGCCCGCGTCTCGTACTTTCTGCGGTACTCATCGCAGGGATGGGTCGCCGAGATCATGAGCGTGACCGGGTCCTGCGCGCGGCAGCACAGCAGTCCGTTGCGATATGAGTCGAGGTCCTGATAGATGTCCTGGACGAGCCGAGTCACCTCGGTGGCCCGCCAGGCCGCCAGTTCCTCGGGCACCGCGGTGCCCTCGAGCAGACGGGTGGCGAAGTCGAGGGACACCCCCAGCTCAAGCGCCACGTCGTTGGCGCTCACTCCCTGCTCCGTCAGCTCGACTCGCAGGAGATCCAGAGTGGCGACAAGAGAGTCCTCGGAGGCCTGAAGGGTGGTCGCAGCCGATATGAACAGCCTGGCTCGTAGGGTCATGGTGCCACGTTACAGCTCAGGTTGGTCATGGTCTTCGAGACCACGGCTCGGAACTGAACGCTGTGCACGGTGACTCTCGCGACCACGTCATAGTTGGCTTTTGTGTTCTTCTTGCAGGGATTCGTCGCTACCGCAGTGGCGACCCGCGAATATGGACCGTTCAGTGATGTGTACTCACTGACTTTGTGCATGATACCAAATGATGTAATCTTCGGATTGCCTTGCCGAAGGTCAACATGAATAGAATGCCTATAGAGGTCGTTTGGGGGTGGCTGTAGATTTACAGCTGGACTGAGCGCCCCATTCCAGACGATTCTTGATAATCTGCGGATTGTGGAACTTTCCTGTGCAAATACCGGCATCAAAGTCTGCACTACGCGTGGACGCCCCAGAAGACGAGGAACTGTCATCTGATCCGATGACCCATGAGTGATTGTCCCAGATCATCATGTAGCCATCATGGGACTCCGCACGAGCATTATCAACGTCCACACCAGCACCACGAGCCGCCAAAACGAGTGCGGCCGGAGCAGATTCTATACCCCTAGTGCTAGCAGATGAGTCACTTGACTTCGCGGGTGCTGCTGTCGATGTCGGCGCTGCCGTGAATGCAAACAGCGAGGCAATTGACAGAGATAGTACTGGCACAAACAGGGCCTTTGTTTTCATAAAATCCCCCTTGATCAAGCTGAATCTTAGCCTCAGCGGACAACCCTTGTCCGTCAATTCGAAATGACTAGAGCGCTCCGCGTCAACGTGTCAAGGGGAAAGTGAATCAGACATGTTCACCAGGGCGAGTGCGGCGTGTACCTGTCAGGATCCTGATGTCCCCGTCACAACGAGTGCGATGTACTCGGCCATCTCCGGGCAGAATCTCAGAGCGTAGTCTGTCGTCCAGCGCGGTCCACGTTCCCGATTCCGACCCCCGTCTAGCAGCACTGTCCACGATGCCCGTGGCTCACGAGCGTGTTCCCGGGTCGCCGCTGATTGTGCCAGACCCGCACCGCCCTACAGCTCCGTGGTCTCCTCGGTGTCGAGTTCTCTGGTCATCGGAGCTATGTCCCCCTCTTTTGATTGGTCTCCATCGGCATGCGACCACCCTCCGGAGGCGCTTGTCGAGGAAGAACAATCTGGTGGCGGCCCGTACCGGCGACTGGATACCGGCACAGACGCATCAGCCCACCAGCACATGTGCTGGTGGGCTGATGTCATGTGGGTCATACAGTGCTGATCGTGATGCAGGAACTGAACTCGATGATCAGTTGATCCAGACTGACGTCTTTTGTCGCCACCGACCATATGAGGTGTGCGGCATGGTCCTGACTCATGTCGAGCACTGCTCCGTTGATCTCCAGGAACAGCAGGGCTGACTCCAGAGCCAACCGCTTGTTGCCGTCCTCGAATGCCTGGGCCTCCGCGACACCGAACGCCAGACGAGCGGCCTTCGCCGCCAACGTGGGGAACGCCTCGTGGCCATCGAACACTGCAAATGGAGCAGCCACCGCCGACGAGAGGACATCGGGTCTCAGCAGTGCTCCTGCAGAATGTCCTGCTCGTACAGGTCGCAGCAGTCCTCATACGTCAGTTGTTCGGTCACCGGGCGAGCAGCGCCATGGCTCGCGACCACTGCCTGCTGATCCGAGCACCACGGTGGAGAAGATCGGCACGGTCATGATCGGCCGCCGTGAAGGTGGCCCGGCGTGTGGGTCCCCTGCCCTGTGCGGCCTGGGTGCTGTACTCGCGCATCATCGTCGCCGGATCGATCGGTGTGCTTCCTGGCTCATCAGCGGCGAGTCCCTGGCGGGCCTGTCTCCACGGCTTCTCACCGTGGGTGACTCCACTGAGGTACTTCCCACCGTGATTGCCGTAGTGGCGCAGCACGGCGTCGACGGTGGCCCGCTGCGACTGCGTGAGATCGGTCGGGACGTGGTGACCGAGCGATGTGAGATCCACGTGGCGGATCGACCGGAGTACGGGGCCGTCGTTCCATGCCTCGATCGATTCGTCGAAGACTGGTGATCCGTCCCAGGCCAGGGACCATGCCTGGACGTAGTAGAGCAGCTTCTGCAGCTGCATTTCACCGGTGAGGGTGAATCCCGTCCCGGCAATGTAGTCGGCAACGTCTCGTGGTGTGACCATGATCCCCCCTCTCGAGCGTCGGACTCGTTTCTCAATACCAATTGTATGACGGACCCCTGTCTCACGGACGCGTACTCATCGGCGCGTCAGGCGCAGGGTCAGTGCCGCGGGCGTCACACCGAGCCTGCGGGCCAGGACGTCGAGGTCCATGCCGGTCGACCACAGGGTGGCCACCACCCCGGCCGGCATGAGCAGCGCCGTGGCGAAGTCGTCGGCCCATCTCTCATCGGGATCCGTCGTGGTCACCGGCATCATCGACAGCTCCCGGTGGCGTTCCACGCGGCCGAGCACGGCTTCGCCGGTCCAGGGGCCCTGGTGCTCGCGGACGTGGTGACCGATCTCGTGGGCCAGGACGAACCGGCGACGATCGAGGTCGCAGCGCGAGCTGACGACGGCCCGGAACCGGGTCTGACCCTCGAGCTTGACGAGCAGCCCGTCGACGCCGGGCTCCAGGAGCCTGCGCTCCACCGCCAGACCCAGGCGGCAGGCGACGCGGGTCACGTCGACGGGCACCCGGACCGCCCCTCCGGTAGCGATGGTGGTCTCCAGGATCTGGCGGGCGGCCCTGTCGGGGTCGTCGGTGGTCAGTCCGGTCATGTCATGGGGCGGTCCCCCTTCCTGGTGGACGATGGTGCGCCAGCAGGCGCAGTCCCCCGATCACCCGGACCGGCTGTGCCGGTACACCGACATACCGCAGTCTTCGGGTCCGGCCCGGTCTCACCAGGGCGAGTGCGGGGTGTAGCTCTCGGGGTCGTGCCAGGCCCGCAGGATGAGCTCGATCCGCTCAGTCATGTCTGAGGAGGCCTCCAACCGGATCGGCGTCCCGGTGGTCGGGTGGTAGGCGGTCGCGGCATAGAACCGGATGCCCCCTCTGGTGATCCAGCGGTCCAGCCGGCCGATGATCTGGTCGCCGGCCAGGACCTTCCATGACGCCTTCGACCCCCTGGCGCGCACCGTCATCACCGACATGTGCTCCAGGTGCACACTCTCGGGCAGCGCCACCGTCTCCTCGTCGTCGAACAGCATCACCATGTTGACCAGTCCTCGCCTCACCTTGTCCCTGGGGCACGAACACTAGATGCGGGCACTGACAGGTTCGGTGCGGATGCCTCTCCCCCGGCGGGGCCAGGGGCTCGTCAGGAGCCGGTGATGCCCGATGCCGCCGACCTCACCGGTAGCCGATGACGTCGTGGCTGACCGCCGCGATCGTGTCCGCATCGATGTCGGCGGCCGGCAGCCGGTAGATGGTGTTGAGCCGAGGGTTGAAGATGCCCATGCAGGTGACGATGCCGAAGATGTCCTGACCCGAGTGGTGGCCCATGAGGTAGTACATGAGCAGCTGCAGGGTGTTCTCCTTCGTCGGCGGGTTCTTGGAGACCTTGATGTCCCACAGGGTGTCGGCGGTGGGCAGGTCCCCGTCGCCCTGGGAGACGGTCTCGGTGTAACCGTCGGGATCGAAGTGGAACCCGTCGGCGACCACGGGGCCGACGGAGGCGATAAAGGCCGTGATGCGCCGCACTATCGTGGCGATGCGGTCGAGCGGGTTCATGACCGGGACGCGTTGGGGAGCCCTTCGACCGCACCGGTCTTGAATCCTGCGAAACCGGCGGTGGCGACCACCTCAATCCGCTTCGACCACGACCTGGGACGGGCGGCGAGCCACTGTGTCAGCACCGGCTTCCATTGGTGCGATAGCCGTGGTGTCCTGCTGTCGCACCCGGAGTACTTGTTGTGCCGCACACGGATCAGCAGCGTCGTGCGCCGATGTCCAAACGGCTCGTGCCAGCCGACTCACCACCGAGTCCCGCGTCACGCCCTTCACGCACCCATTGGTCCAGCGTTTCGATACGACACTCAATCACCACCATTCGCGGTTTGAGGCGCTGCCCGACAGCCACAATCCAGAGTTCATCACGACGGCAAAGCTCATCAGATCAGGGGCCGCGAAGGCAGGGTTATACACGTTGAGGCATTCCCGATCAGCGGTGGAGGAATCTTCATCCTCGGAGGGCCTCGACTCCTACGTAAGAACCGACGCGCCGGCTGAGCTCACACCCCATTCATACCCTCGATTGTGATAAACTATCGGGGATCTCTACTCGTGCTCGACGAGGAGAGCGACGACGAGGGTGTGATAGTCCATGGCGAGCACCGAGGCACCCGGGAATCGCCACACATGGGCTTGAATGGGTTCCCCGTCCATGGAGACGACAGTCGTCGCATGTGGCGGAGTGCGATTCCACTGCTCGGCACAGGAGACGTTGTCCCGGTGGAAATAGCGCGCCACTTCGGCGATGACCGCATCATCGCATTCGAGATCAAGCCACTCGAGCAGGCCCTCAATGGTGCCCATGAACTCGTCCCGATCCTGATGCTCATAGGCCGGCGCGGCCAGATCACTGATGGGCCCTAGCGCTGCGATGGCCCACCGGCCCGAGGCGTTGCGCGCCACAGCGGTCATGGCTGGATCACTGTCGGACAACTCGACCGGTCCATCAATCCCTCTGAACCAGAAGATCCGACCCTTGTTCAGGTTCCAGAGCTGGAGCACAGCGTCACCGACTTTCCGTTGCAGACATCCCACCCACGAATACGGTTCGTTTGAGTGACGCCGTCAGTCCACTTGACCGTAAGCGCGAACATTGGATAATTCACTCCAGAACTCCGATTCTCGAAATTCCAGGAGTAATTTTTCCTAGATGTCAGTGCGCCCGACACTCCCGACGCTGACGCACCGTAACGACACGTATGATCAGCGGAAAGGGAGACATTCACACCACAAGAATACCCGTACCGCAATGACCATCGAGGACCTCCGGCCTTGAATGTCGTGGCGACCGTGGTCAGAGTCCATCGCTTTGACGAGCCTCCCTGTATGTTCTCTTGCCACACTGCCTGAACTTCCGAACTAAGCGTGCAGTTTTTGTTCACGCAATGATAGTTGCCGAAGTAAATGTTGGAAGACTTGAATCGATAATTATTGAGCCGCTGCCCAGGTGGGCGATGGTACCCTCCTGGGACGCCAGATGCTGACATGGTTTTAGGGGTCGAGGGATTGAGCGTACTATTGAGACGATTGATTTCAGCCGGAGAGACACTCTCTGGTAATGGTTTCGCGGCAACCGCCGATATCGTGGAGGACTCTGCCACGGGGGACGCGTTGTGAGTAGTTGCGGGCGCGGCTTGTGCGGGAGTGGAATAGATCGATATGGCAACAAGAGATCCGATCGCCATGACCGAGAGTTTACTTGCGTTGTTCACCATGTCATCCTCCATCGGAGGTGTGGCTATCCTCAAGTCCCGTACATCCACTGCACCACTGTCCTCACTGGCTGATCTCGGAGCTCATCACAATCGAGGGCGTGGGCTGGGTTTGACGGCTCTTCGTCATTCCGCGTGGTTTGGTGAGGCTGGCCTGAGTGTCGTGGGGTGGTGAGAGGGGTGTGTCGGTGCTGGTGAGAAGGGTCGGGGCCTTCTTGAATGGGAAGTGCTCAAACGACCCGTTCGAAGAAGACCCCGACCGTGTTCCACACTACCTGCACTCATCCCGGCTACTGCACGCTCGCTGATGCCATCGCTGACCTCCCCGGCTTCCACGTCACGCGTGTGGACCGCTCACCTGCGGGCCTGCGTCTGAACGTCGAGACCGACCCTGGGGGAGTGCTCTGCCCCGCCTGTGGGGTCCAGGCTGTGGCGGATGGTCGCCAACAACGTCTTCTCCACGACATCGGTGTCTTCGGTGTCCCTGTCCTCCTCGTGTGGTCCAGGCGCACCTGGCGGTGCAGGCAACACTCCTGCCCCCAGGTCTCGTGGGGGGAAGAGACGCAGTTGGCTCCACCCCGCAAGCACTTCACGACCCGAGCCATCACCTGGGCTGTGAACCAGCTTCTCACCCGAGACGTTGTCATCTCCGCCCTGGCCCGGGACCTCCGGGTGGGGTGGCGCACCTTGTGGAAGGCAATCGAGGGACCCCTCCAGGAGCGCCTCAAGGAGATCAGCGACCAGGCCAGCGTGGAAGCCCCGGGCCTCGACGAGCACGTGTGGCGTCATTCCGGGCCCCACAAGAATCGGATGATCACCGGCGTCGTGGACCACACCAGACCGAAGAGAGGCAAGGACGGGAAGACGAAGCCGTTCGCGAGGCTCCTGGATGTCCAGGTCGGGCGCTCGGGAGCGGTCGCTGAGGACTGGTTGGCCTCCCAAGGCAAGGAGTTCGCGAGCAAGATCCGCATCGCTGCCATCGACCCCTACAGGGGCTACGCCAACGCCATCTCAGCGACCCTGAAAGAGGCGGACATGGTCGTCGACATCTTCCACGTGACAAAGCTGGCCAGTCAGGCCCTGGACGAGGTGCGTCGCCGAGCCCAGCAGGACACCCTGGGGCGCAGGGGACACGCCAAAGACCCCTTGTATCGGGCTCGGAGACTCCTCCTCACCGGCGCCAACCACCTCACCGAGAAGATGGCGACCAAGCTGGATGCCCTCCTCCAAGAAGGCGACCCGAACTGGGAGGTGACCATCACTTGGACCGTCTACCAGAAGCTGATCGATGCCTACCAGCAGAGCGACTCCCATGACATGGTCACCCTCATCGATGCTCTCAAGGACTGTCCGATTCCTGAGGTCGCCAGGCTGGGGCGCACCTTGAAAGCCTGGAAGAGGGAGATCCTGGCCTATTGGCACACCGACCGCTCGAACGCGGGCCCCACCGAGGCGATCAACAACGTCATCGAGACCACCCGACGCATCGCCCGCGGCTTCCGCAACTTCGACAACTACCGCCTGCGGATCCTCGCCTCAGCCTCCGGACAACGCCCTTACCGCCAACCCCCGAAACTCGTCAAGCAAGGACAACCAAACCACGCTGAATGACGAAGAGCCCCTTTAATCAAGCTGAATCTTAGCCTCCGTGGACAACCCTTGTCCGTCAATGCGAAATTGACTAGAGCGCTCCGCTTCAGCGTGTCAAGGGGAAAGTGGATCAGACATGTTCACCAGGGCGAGTGCGGGGTACAGCTCTCTGGGTCGTGCCACGCTCGCAGGATGAGCTCGATCCGCTCAGACATGTCCGACGAGGCCTCCAGTCGGATGGGCGTCCCGGTGGTCGGATGGCAAGCGATCGCCGAGTAGAACCGCATACCCCTGGCGGTGATCCAGCGGTCCAGGCGGCCGATGATCTGGTCGCCGGCCAAGACCTTCCATGACGCCTTCGATCCCCTGGCGCGCACCGTCATCACCGAAATGTGCTCCAGGTGCACGCCCTCGGGCAGTGCCACCGTCTCCTCATCGTTGAACAGCATCACCATGCCGCACTTCTGTCCTTGTCCCTGGGGCACAAACACTAGATGTGGGCACTGGCAGGTTCAGTGGGGTGACTCTCCCCTGCTGCAACGGGGACCACTGGAGGAGGTCATGAAGGCGATGTGACATGCCGCTGACGAGTTGGCCGGCGAAGGCGACATCGACCATCCCCGCGGTCCCGATTCGCCGGCCGATCCCGGAGGTCCCTGCTGGGACTTCTGAGGTTCAGGACTTGGCGAGCTCGGTGCGCAGGACGTCGCGGATGACTGCTGAGACGCTCTTGTGCTCGCGGCGGGCCCGGGCGACCAGTGCGACGTCGGTCTGCTCGTCGAGTCAGGTGGCGCGTTCACAGGACTGGCCGGCGCCGGTGGCGTGGTCGGCCCCCACATTGGGCCTGCCGGGCTGGTTCCCCGGTCAGCGTGGGGCTCGAGTCGTCGGTCAGTGGAGCCCGCGACTCAGCCCAGTCGGCCATCTGGTCCCAGTCGGGGGCGGTGGGATCGGTCGCGTTTCCAGCAGTGACGATCCGATGAATGCCATGGTGTGCTCCTTGATGATGATGGTCGGGACGGGTCTCAGCGGGCCACCGGGACCGAGCGCCCGCCGATGACGGCGCGCTCGATGGTGGCGATGCCGGCATCGGTCTGGGCCAGGACTGCCAGCCAGACGGTCGGGGACAGCTCGGCGCGGACGACGTGCTGAGGGATTCTCCCGCCGAGGATGTGCAGGGCGAGGTCAACGGCCTCCAGCTCCGGGTCGCGACGGACCTGGTCCCAGCTGGCAGCGGTGAGGGTGGTGTGGCCAGCAGCGCCAGTAAGGACAGTCATGACGATCGGTGCTCCTGGGACCCCACAGGCACGGCTGTCGGTATACCGCACGATCTCAGACGCGCGTGAGGACTCCTGCGACGAGCAGGCCCTGGACACCTGTCGGCAGAGCGTCGTCGAGCAGGATGTCGGTGGCCACGATGAGCGCGTCGAGTTCAGAGGTGGTCGATGCGGACGGTGCAGTGGAGCTGGTCGTGCGGGTGTCCATGATGGTGATCTCCTGGGATGACAGAACAGAGTGGAACAACACAGAACGGGCTCGGATGAGCGCTGATCCAGTCGTTCTCCCGGATCGGGCTCCCCCGATCCCCCGCTGTGCCCCGCCCGACGTCAGCACCGACGTGGCAGACAGCCGTCACAGTGATGACAGAAAAATGTCATTGAACCGCACCGCACAAGGCATGACGAGTGGATCGTCCCGGGTTTTGTGGAGGGTGAGTAGTCACGCGGCGGCGCTCGCCGGCGTGGTGGTGTGATCGTAGTAGCGGTCCTCAACGGTGGCTGGTGGTAGCTCGTCGGGGTTGGTGCGGTGAGGTCGGGTGTGGTTGTACCACTCGACCCACGAGGCGGTGGCGGCCTCGAGGTCGTCTCGGCCCTTCCATGATCGGGTCCAGACGAGCTCACGCTTGTAGGACTTGTTCAGTGCCTCGGCGGCCGCGTTGTCGTAGGAGGACCCCACAGCGCCGGTGGACGCCTCGATGCCTTCACTCAGGAGGCGGCCGGTGTAGCGAATCGATAGATATTGCGATCCGTGGTCCGAGTGGTGCACCAGCCCGGCCAGGCTGCGCCCGTCACGGTCCTTGCGCTGCCACACGGCGTGCTCGAGAGCTGAGAGGACGAAGTCGGTGTCCATCCGGCTGAAGGTCGACCACCCCACGATCCGGCGGGAGTAGAGGTCCATCACGAAGGCTGTGTAGCAGAACCCCGACCAGGTGCGGACGTAGGTGAAGTCCACGACCCACCGCAGGTTGGGATGCTCGGCGGTGAAGTCCCTGCGGACCAGGTCCGCAGGCTGGCGTGAGCAGGCCGCGGGCCGAGTGGTACGGATCGAGCGTCCCGGCCCGATGCCGACCATCCCGAGGGCCCGCATGCGCCGCTCGACGGTGCAGCGAGCCACTGGGAGAGTCGGCTCGGTGGTGTTGAGGAGGCGCCAGGTCTTGCGCGACCCCAGGGTGGCGTTGAAGGGCTGCTCGCGCAGCGCCTGCAGGCGCTTCTCGACCACCGCGTCCGACACGGCCCTGTGCGAGGGCGGGCGGTTGCGGGCGGCGTAGTAGCCGGACGGGGCGACGTGCAGGCCTGAGCTGGTCAGGACCCTGCAGACCGGTCGACAACCCCGTGGTGCGAAGGCCGTCAATCTGGAAATCTGATCCGTACGCGGCGAGGCGCACATTCTTGGCGCCCGCCCCCGTCATCGCCTTCAAGACAGCAGGATCCGGGTAGCGGGTGGACCGCGGTTGATTGATGACGACGGAGGCGCCACTTGGGCCAAGCTCGCGATCCGCAACCTGAGCACCACTGAGCGCGAAAGACGACACAGCGATGTACAACGCCACGACCGCTGCCATCACAGCCAGCAACGGCACTGCCGCGGTGAAGCGGCTGCGGTTGCGACTCCAAATCCTCAACAGTGCGATGTTCAGACTGTGACTCACTTGATGATCTGCCCATCGCGCAGCACTGTCATTGAGTCGCAGAATCGGCCCGCGATCGGGTCATGGGTGGCAACCACCACACACATTGACCGTTCGTGCGCCAGAGCGGCGAAGAGCTTGAAGAGCTCCTGCGAGTTAGCCGAGTCCAGCGCCCCGGTTGGTTCGTCGGCCAACAGAACTCGTTGCCCCCAGCCAACGCACGGGCGACACGCACGCGCTGGCGCTGACCCCCCGACACCTCTGACGGCCGACGGTCACCCAGTTGGTCAATCCCAAGGCGGGCCAAGGCGTCCTCAGCAGCCCTGCGACCTTGGGCACGGTTTTGGCCACGTGCCCACAGTGGTAAGGCCACATTTTCGATGTTTGTCATCTCCGCGATGAGATTGTTGTCTTGGAAAATGACCGACACATGTTCAAGCCGGTGCCGAGCCCGTGCCGCCTCATCCAATTCGGAGACACGTTTACGGTTCACCTCAATTTCCCCGGCATCGGGGACGTCCAGACCGGCGAGCAGATTGATCAGCGTGCTCTTCCCCGATCCGCTCTCCCCCATGACGGCGTGTAGACCCGACGACGAAAACTCAATATCTACGCTTCGAAGCGCTTCAACCCGACCCGCACCAACACCGAAGGATTTGGACACTCCAACCGCAGCAATCATTCTCGTCCCTTCGAAACCTGTTCAGCAGGAACCGTTCGTGGCTCAGAAATATAGCAGCCAGCCCCAACGCCATGGAGGACGACCTTATCCACCTTCACAATTCTCTCTTTCTAGGGAATCCCATTGATGAGAATGGCCTTCTCCCATACGCAGAGCTTAATAGAACACCCTCACCCTGAAAGTGAGAGATTTTGATATATATCCGAAAATACAACGATATGCGTCCGAAAGTACAGAACAGAGCATGCTTAGCTACTACTGAGCACGACAAAACACATCCTGACGTACGGCCAGGACACATCATTCCAGTTTCATGATCTCTTGTTTCTACAATTTTTTCGGTAGACACGGAATATCGGAAGAATCCATCTTTCCGCCACTGCCACTTGGAGCGAGCGAGACGAGCAGATAGTTGCCGACCCGGATATAGCATGTGAATGATCCCCGGTAGGACTACTGGGTGATTTTGATCTCCATCCGCGAGCGCACATAGATACTCCTGCAACGAGGACAAATAGTTAGAGTCGCTCGACAAAACAAGACGAAGTCGCCCGGTGGCGACATCACATTCAACCGATGCTGCGAGATCAGATGATCCATCGACATTCTTGAGTGGTTTTTTGCACACAGCCAACGATTCGAAACGATCCATTCCCCTTTGATACTTGGCAGGAAGGGTGACCTCTGTCCCGTCATGGGCGCCCCCGTATACGTACGTCCCACTTCCAGTCACAACGACCGCCAGCCCCAGGGCACCAATCAGGTCCATCCGGCAACGGTGCGCTGAGGGAAATATGAGCTACATCCTCCGTGGCCTACCCACAACACTCTTTGCCATGAGGGTTCTTCAAACGGGATCAGGGAAGATCGGCCAGAAAGGCACGAAAGGCCTCCAACCCCTCTGGCCGCACCGTGAAATGAGCCCATCGTCCCCGCATTTCCTTGTCGACGAGCCCCGCTTCCACGAGTTTTTTGAGGTGATGGGACAGCGTCGGCTGACTCACCCCGAACAGGCCATCGAGATGGCAGGCGCACACACTGGCGCCACTGTTCGCCGCGATGTGGTGGAAGACGCGCAACCGCACTGGATCCGACAACGCCTTTGCCACGACGGAGAGCTCCTCGGCACGCGAAACCGGCAGAGGTGACGAGTCGGGCTCACACACATCGTCGGCCGACACAACTGGAAGCGTCGTCTTCATGCCGATAATCCTACCGTCGCCATATTGACGCCCATCAATACGACCTCCTACTATCAACATATAGACGCTCATCAATGTGATCGCAGGAGGTCCAGATGCCCACCATCCGTGTCTACGAGCCCGCACTGTGTTGCAACACCGGGGTATGCGGCGCCGATGTCGACCAGGAACTCGTGACCTTCACCGCCGATGTCAACGCCCTCCAGGCACAGGGAATCGACGTGCAGCGAGCCAACCTCGCCACCGACTCAACTCGGTTCACCGAGAACCCAGTCGTCGTCACTTTCCTCCAGACCGCAGGTTCCGAGGCCCTCCCCCTCACCCTCGTCGACGACGTCACCGTCCTCACCGGTCGTCACCCCAGCCGCGACGAGATGCTGCGCTGGGCCGGCCACACTGACACCTCGCCACATGTCGAGCTTCCCGTCATTGAGGACTGCTGCTCAGATCACGGCACATCCACGTCCTGCTGCGGGGACTCTCAGCGGTCCTCCGGTTGCTGCTGACCACACCAGAACGTCAGGAGATCACGATGGTCCAGTTCCTCGACGATGCCCCTCGTCACATCTTCTTCACCGGGAAGGGCGGAGTGGGAAAGACGAGCGTCGCGTGTGCCACCGCGGTCGAACTGACACGCCGGGGCAAACGAGTCCTCATCATCAGCACCGACCCTGCCAGCAATGTCGGTCACGTCTTTGGCCAGACGATCGGCAACCGCATGACCCCGATCGACGCCGTCCCCGGACTCGACGCCCTCGAGATTGATCCGGAGCAAGCGGCCGAGGCCTACCGCAATCGGATCATTGACCCGGTGCGCGCCATCCTTCCCCCCAGCGAGATCGCCACGATCACCGAACAGCTCTCCGGGTCATGCACTGTTGAGATCGCGTCGTTCAACGAGTTCACCAACCTCTTGGCTGATCCGTCTCGTACCGCCGGCTACGACCACGTCATCTTCGACACCGCACCCACCGGCCACACCATTCGCCTCCTCCAGCTACCCGGCGACTGGACCGCCTACCTCGATGCCGGCAGGGGCGATGCCTCCTGCCTGGGCCCGATGTCTGGTCTGGACAAGAGCAAAAACACCTACCGAGCTGCAGTCGAGGCCCTCACGGACCCCGATGTCACCCGCCTCGTTCTCGTGGCACGGGCCCAGCCGTCGAGCCTGCACGAAGTGAACCGCACTCTCACAGAGCTCGCCGAGACCGGCATCCAGGCTTCGCACCTCGTCATCAACGGCCTTCTCCCCCATGCCGACGACGCCGATCCCCTCCACCACGCCATTGAGGAACGCGAACACGCGGCCCTGGAGGCCATGCCAGCCGGTCTCGCTGCCCTTCGACGCGACGACATACCCCTCAAGGCGACGACCATGATCGGCGTCGACGCTCTTTCCCGCATGTTCACCAGCGACGAGGCCCATCGCTCCCCCGACGACGTCATCGTCGACCTGCCCGAGCAGCCTGGTCTCGACGAACTCGTCGACGACCTCGCCAGCCAGGATCACGGCCTCGTCATGACGATGGGCAAGGGCGGTGTCGGAAAGACGACGATCGCTGCCGCCATCGCGACGGAACTGGCTCGTCGTGGGAAGAAGGTCCTTCTCACGACGAGTGATCCAGCAACTCACCTTGCCGCGACACTGGCTGGAGAGATGGCTGGCTTGACGGTTGACTCCATTGACCCCGAAAGGGCGACCCAGGCCTATCGCGAGCGCGTCATGGCAACCCGAGGAAGCAGCCTCGACGAGGAGGGACGAGCCGCACTTGCCGAGGACCTACGCAGCCCCTGCACCGAGGAAATCGCGGTCTTCCAGGAGTTCAGCCACGCTGTCAACACGGCCCGTCATCAGTTCGTCATCATAGACACCGCCCCAACCGGCCACACCCTTCTCCTCATGGACGCCACCGGCTCGTACCACCGGGACGTCCTGCGTCACATGGATTCCGCGCAGCGTCTCCATACGACGACCCCACTCATGTGCCTGCAGGATCCAGAGCACACCAAGATCATTATCGTCACCCTGCCGGACACCACGCCGGTCCTTGAGGCGACGGCACTCGTGACGGACCTTGCCCGCGCCGACATCCACCCCTGGGCATGGGTCGTCAACAACTCGCTGGCAGCCGCCCACCCCACGAGCGCCCTCCTGGGACGTCGGGCCCGCGACGAAGTGACCCAGATTGAGAACGTGACCGCACAGGCCACCCGCTGGGCTGTCGTACCAGCCCTAGCCAACGAACCCATTGGCCAGGCACACCTCGCGGCTCTCGCTTCAGGGACGGAGGATCCTTCCTGACGGCCACTTGTCCAGGTTCCCCATCACAGTGACCATTCGTTTCCTTTCATCAGACGAAAGTGCAACAACCTCGCCGCGCGGTGGACCGACTGGGGCGTGACTTCTTACCTTTTTGTTGTCAGCCGGACTCAGCCGGCACATGCACCCCCACCAGGTGCCGACCAACGCAAGGAGGACACCCATGATCAAGAATCGCCTCGTCGCCGCTAGCGCAGCTGCCGCCCTCGCCACCGGAACCGCTCTCATGGCCGCCCCGGCCCACGCGGCCGACGCCACCCCCGCCCCGACCCTTGCTCCGTCCGTCACCGCCATCGACACCTCGAAGCTGCCGGTCCAGATCGACTTCGACTGCCTCAAGAACAACGCCCACGAGCGTCACCAGACCGAGATCAAGATCGCCAAGATCCTCATCGAGAATGGCACCGCCAAGACCAAGGCCGTGGCCGTCGACTCCGCCAAGGAGATCGTCAGCACCGTTCTGAAGAACCCTGCTCTGCTGACCGACAAGACCGCCCTTGTCAAGAAGGTCGTCAAGATCGTCGCCGACAATGCGCGCAAGGCCTTCGGCGACACCTCCGACCTTGGCGACCTGAAGCCGCTGGCTCAGGAGATCGTCGCCAACCTCAAGAAGGCCAAGGTCTGCTTCACCATCAACCTGCCCGGCAAGACCAAGCACGTCGGCCACCTCGGTGACATCCAGACCGCTGCCTGGGTTCCCGCCAACCAGGTGCGCTGAATCCAAACTGTGAATAACTTGAGCCAGGCAACCGTGTGACTCATGTCGCCTGGCATTAATGGGGCTGCAGGATCATCCTGCAGCCCCATCTGGTCGCATCACCACCCGTTGCCATCGACAATATCGTCGCCCCGATCCACCATCCCCGCCCGCCAAGGGCTCAACCGTCCAGCGTCCGCACGGCTGTGCACGAATCACATTTGCTCCGCGACCATCTGACCAATTCCAGACGTGCACACGTTCACAGGTCTGCCGAATGAACCCGCGCCCCCTAGTCTCACGACACGAGCCGCACGGCTAGCCATTTCAGAGCAAAGGAGCTTGGACATGATCTTTATGAAGAAAATGAGCGCATTGGCCATCGCCGGCACCATGGCCATCACCGGGGTCTCCATGACGGCGTCTCCCGCCCTCGCTGCCGACAATGCCTCGACCCCGGTGGCCGCGGTCTCCGCCCAGCCGAAGCTCATCACCGGCTACGTCACCAGCACCGATCACTGGGGTACCAAGCTCTTCTTCCGCAAGAACATCGTCCCGAACGCCAAGGGAGCAGTCGTCATCGTCCATGGCGCCGCTGAGCACTCCGGCCGTTACGACTACCTGGCCAAACGCCTCAATGACGCCGGCTACTCGACCTACCGCTTCGACCACCGCGGACACGGACGCAGCGCTCGTCCCTACGTCGACAACACCATCCCGCGCGGCAACATCGACGACTGGCACAACCTCGTCAATGACGTCCACCAGTTCGTCAGCACTGCCCACCAGGAGAACCAGGGCAAGAAAGTCTTCCTCTTCGGCCACTCGATGGGTGGTTTCGCCGTGCAGTCCTACGGCGCCAAGTACCCGGGCACCGTTGACGGCATCGTGAGCAACGGTGGCGGCATCGCCGTCAACCCGTGGGGCCATGACACCGAGGAGCCCGAGATCATCACGGCTCACGACCTCACCGAGGCTGAGAAGAACGCCGATCCGACCATCAGTCAGAAGCTGCCCATGGAGAAGCTCACCAGCTTCAACGGCATCCTGCTGACCCAGGCCGTGCGCAACCCGAAGGCGATTCACCTGCCCTCGACCGTCGCTGAGGCCTTCATCCAGTTCACGAACCCGCTGTCGAGCGGCGTCTGCACCGACCCGGCCGTTGTCGAGGACTACAAGAAGGATCCGTACAACAACAAGTACATGAGCCTCGGCATGGTCAAGCAGATGGGGGTGGCCCAGACCTACAACGCCTTCAACGCCCCGTCCTTCACCGAGCCGACCCTCATCATGCACGGCGCAAACGACGGCATCGTCCCGGCCTACTTCGACACCAACTGGTACAACGCCATTGGATCCACCGACAAGAAGGTCATCCAGTGGAAGGGCCTGATGCACGAGACCATCAACGAGCCCGTCAAGGATCAGGTCGACGACACGATCATCAACTGGATCGACGCCCACAACAAGTGACCTTCATCCTGTGATTTCCTGACAGCGGTTGGGCCGGAACAAGACCGACCCAACCGCTGTGTCTGTGCAGCCCATAAGTCAGTGACGGATTACCCTCACAGTGGCGTCACAGCGCAGTCTGGTCCTTTTCCCTCGCGACACGGCAAGCCCATTTTCGGGGATCCGAACATACGCTGTAAGGTCTCCCTCATGTTGCTGAAGCCTTCCCTTACTCGGAGAGTCGCTGTCGTCGCACTCACGGCATGCCTGACCCTGAGTGCCTGCTCCTCGAACGATGGGCCCAAGGATTCTGCCCAGTCAGGAGGATCCCCGAGCTCCGGCTCGGTCGACGCCACCTTGACGAAGATCCCCGCAGCACGGGCCGGCGCAACTGACATCACCTTCAAGGCCGCCCCGGAGAAGGTCAGGGCCACCTACCCCCGCTTCGCGAAGGCACGGAACCTCAGCATGGCGGTCGAGGTCATCAAGGGCCGTATGCTGCGCGATTCCTGGCAGCAGGACGCCTCTGACGTCAACGTCACCTCCCAGATCATCGCCTCCAGCGACGCCGTCCTGGGGGTTCTGGTGACCAACACGACGACCGTCAAGGGAAAGAAGCAGACGATCCCGGCAAGCGTCTGGTACTCGACTGGGGCCAAGCAGTCGTACTCCTCCCCGGCACTCGTCAAGGCTGACCAGTGGGCCAACCTGACAACGGCCCTGCAGGAAGCTGGCAAGGACCAGTCCCTCGACGGCGGCAAGATCGCCACGGCCGCCAAGGCCAAGTCCGCCCCGTACGGCAACGGCCCCGCCCTCGGTTTCGACCATGACGGTGACCTCCTGGCCACCTTCGCCTCAGGCGTCCTCAGCGACCATCCCATCACCCTCGTCGTATCGTCTGACAAGGCCAGGGGAATGCTCAGCAGCTTCGGCACCCAGGCCCAGAAGGCATCGACGAATCCCGGCAAGTTCACTGGGACGACGTCGCAGCCAGTCGACGAGTCCCTCAAGTCCACCGACACCTCGACTCGCCCCTCTACGGCCGTCGGTCCGGATTGTCGGGTACTGCACTGCGTCGCCGTCACCTACGACGACGGGCCCAGCGCGATGACCCCGGAACTCCTCGACACCATCAAGAAGTTCAAGCTCTCGATCACCTTCTTCCAGATGGGCAACAGCATCAAGGCATTCCCGGAAACTGCACAAAAGGTGGCCGCCGCAGGCATGGAGATCGGCAACCACACGGTGACCCACCCGAATCTTCCGGTGAAGACCCCCGACCGTATTCGTCGCGAGTTGGAGCACAACTCCCGGCTCATCAAGGAGTTCACGGGTGCCACCCCGCTGCTCTTCCGTCCGCCTTACGGCGCCCACAACGACACCGTCGACGAGGTCGCCAAGGAGAACGGCATGGCGATCATGCAGTGGCAGATCGACAGCGAGGACTGGAAGAACCGTAACCCTGACATGACGTACAAGAATGTCATGACGGCTCTGCCCTACACCGCACCCATCGTCCTCGAGCACGATATCCAGAAGGCATCGATTGACGCCGCCCCGCGGATCTACAAGGATCTGGAGGCCAAGGGCAAGACGATCGTCAGCGTCAGCGAGATCTCCCTCAACACCGGCGGCTACCAGGCTGGCCATGCCTACTGCAACGGCACGGTCAAGGAACAGAGCGGCTACAACTGCAAGGGATGAGAATCCAACCGGGAGCGCGCACGGCTTGGGAGGGCCTCGCCCTGCTGGCCTGTGCCGCGCTCGGATTCCAGCTGCTCATCAGTGGCCGGGTACACCTCTTCGTGGGCACCATCATCACCACGTTGCTGTGGATCGCATGCCCCATCCTGACGATCATGGGTTTGTGGACCCTCGTCCGGGCAGTGCGCCACCCGAACACTGCCGGGCACCACAGAAATCGGATCGGCATGCTCATCGTCGCCCCCGTCGCGCTGGGGATGTTCGTCCCGCTGCAGCCGCTGTCCTTGCTGGGGGCCGCCAGTTACCGTCCGGCAGTCCGCAGTGCCAGCCCATCCCCGGACCAAGATTTCTCGGACTCGTGGAACGACGGACCGCCCAAGGCACCCAAGTCGGTGTCCCCGGTGGCCATCGATCCCAAGACCGGAAAAACCGTCGGCGGATACGACAACGGCGGCGACAACATCGGCTCGGACCGTAACGGCCCGATGGGCCCACCGCCACAGCATTGGCCTGCTCTCAAGGGCAATCCGGCCGAGCTCACCATCTATGACTACGTGCAACGAGCTGACGATTCTCGCGGCATCGCCACTCTCAAGGGCCGCAAGCTGACGATGATCGGCTTCGTCAGCGCCGCACCTGAGGACCCCGACCACGCCTGGGTCCTCGCCCGGCTCAAGATGTGGTGCTGCGTCGCCGACGCCCTGCCCTTCATGACGACGATGGTCGATGCCCCGTCGCGTCCTGCCGGCGGCTCGTGGATCCGCGTCACCGGCACCTATCTGCCCAGTTCTGCCAACGGTGACACCCGTTTCAAGGTGGATCGCTTCGAGAAGATCCCCGTCCCGGAGAACCCCTACATATGAGCGAGCTGCCACCCCAGGCCAATGCCTGGCTCGTCATCTTCGTCGGCATCTGGCTGCAGGCGCTGCCCTTCCTGCTGCTCGGGACGGTCATCTCGTCGACGCTGACGGCCTTCCTCAAACCACACACCCTGGCCCGTTTCCTGCCACGCCGCACCGCCATGGCCGTTCCGGTCGCTGGTCTCGCCGGTATTGCTCTTCCTGCCTGTGAGTGCGCTTCCGTACCCATGACCAGGTCCCTGGTGAGGGCAGGGGTCCCGACCGCCGCCGCGCTGACCTTCATGGTGGCCTCCCCCGCCATCAACCCAGTCGTCATCACCGCAACCGCGATTGCCTACACCGTCACCCCCAAGATGGCCCTGGCCCGGTTCATGGCCGGGCTGCTCGCTGCCGTCCTCATCGGCCTGGGATGGATCTGGTTGGGACGTCCACTACGCGGAGTCGACGACGGGTCAGCAGGATCAGCTGTGGAGGAAGCCTCCTGCGGAATCCATGGCCATGCCCCGGGACGTCGCACACTGTCGACGATGGCCGAGACCTTCCGCAGCGAGTTGGCCCATGACTTCATCCAGTCGTGCGGATTCCTCGTCATCGGCGCCGCCATCGCCGCCACCGTCAAGGTCTTCGTCCCAACTGCCTGGATGCAGGCCCTGACGAGCAATGTCCTGCTCGAGGCTGCTGTGCTGAGCCTGTTGGCCGTCATCGTCGCACTGTGTTCGGAGGCCGACGCCTTCATGGCCGTCTCCCTGACGAGCTTCTCCCCCACCGCTCAGCTAGCCTTCCTGGCCATCGGGCCGGTCGTCGACGTCAAACTCATGGCGATGGAGGGTGGAGCCTTCGGAGCCGGGTTCCTGAGGCGGTTCGTCCCCCTCGCAGCGTGCTGCTGCTTCCTCTCGGCTCTCCTCATCGGCACAGTGCTTTTCCCCTCCTGAGGGCCTTGCGCTGATGCTCACCGCAGCCTCTTCCGAACGGGACACTGTGCACAAGGAGGCGAGATCAGCTGAGAATCCAAAGAACTCACCTAGAATGTCAGGCACGCCCGGCGTTGTGTTTCTTTCCCGCATGAAGTCCGCCCTAATCTAAGAGCGTGAGTGCCTCCCCGCGCCGCTCGATTCGAGCCCTGGCCATCGCCTTGGTGGCCCTGTTCCCTCTTGGAGCCTGCTCTCACGATGACGGGACACCCGAGTCCTCGCCCTCGGACGTCCGTTCCAGCTTGAGGTCCACCTCAATCGCCACCGGCAACGTGTCGGGGGCGTCAATGACGACGACGTCCTTGGAGAAGCCGTCCGAGATTTCCGTCAAGGTGCCCACCATCACCAAGGCGCGCAATCTCAACCAGGCCATCGAGGTCGTCCGGGAGCGCACCCTGCGCGGATCCGCCTGGCAGTCAGCCTCCAAGGTGACCATGACCGGTCATTTCATCTCGTCGACGACTGATCTGCTCGGAGTGGAACTCCAAGCTGAGATCACCAAGGACAACAAGACCTCCAAGGCAACGACGACTCTGTGGTACGACGCCACGATGAAGCAAACCCTGTCGGCCAGTGCTCTCATCTCCTGGCCCGATTGGCCAAAGTTCAGCCAGCAGGTCGTCAAGGTAGCCAAGGCTGGCGGGCTCGACGCGAAGAAGGCAGAGGCCGCCCTTCAGCAGCCGCAGGCTCCCTACGGGACTGGGCCTGCCCTGTCCTTCGACAGCAGGGGAGACATGCTCGTCCGCTTCCCCGCCGGAGCCCTTGACGCGGTGCAGCGCACCGTCATGATCGACTCCAAGACGATCTCCCCGATGCTCAGCGGGCTCGGCCAGAAGGCGTTGGGAGCATCCCTGCACCCGACTCCCTTCACCGGCACGGCGTCCGCGGACGTGACCTGGGTCGCCAAGCTCAAGACCAGCCCGAAGCCGGCTGATTCTCCCAACACCAAACCTCTTCCGGGCGACCCGGGCACCAAGTCGACCGGGACGCCCACGCATCCTTCGACGGCGATCGGCGTCGACTGCATCGTCGAGAAATGCGTCGCACTGACCTATGACGACGGCCCCGCCGACACCACGGACAAGGTCGCGAACAGCTTGTCGTCAGCGAAGGCGACAGCCACCTTCTTCCAACTGGGAACCAACGTCGACGCGCACCCGGACACCACCAAACTCCTTGCCGGTTCAGGTTTTGAGGTCGGCAGCCACTCGACGAGCAACCAGACCCTGACGAAGCTCGGTCCCAAGGGACGAGCCTCCGAGATCACTGACGCGGCAACCTCCCTCGGCAAGCTCACCGGCCGTCCGACGATGCTCTTTCGTCCTCCGTACGGCGCGCACAACGAGCGGGTCGATGCGACCATGGCCGAGCAGAACCTCGCAATGGTCAACTGGACGGCGGACTCCAACGACTGGAAGGACCGCGACGCGACCAGGATCACCAAGACCGTGACCGAATATGCGACCACGTACACCCAGCCGATCATCGTGCTTCACGACACGTATTCCTCGACGGCTGACGCCACCAGCGGCCTCATCGACGCCCTGCGCAAGAAGGGCATGACCCTCGTCACCGTCTCCGAGCTGACGGTCAACACCGGTGGCCTGGAGGCCGGCAAGACCTACTGCCGAGGCACTGCCGTCAACCAGAGCGGTTTCGGCTGCGCAGCCTCTTAAGGCACAGACCACCATCAACCGCTGGTTTAGGCCATGAATCTCTGAGGCGCGAGTTTTCGGATTCCCTCACAACCCTCTGATCCGCTCAGGCCTTGCGGAGAACCTTGTGCACGACCGGCCTGAGCAGGTCCATGACCTCGTCAATGTGCAGCACCTTCGCCATCCCGAGAACGATGGCGACGAAGAGCACCCCACCAACGAAAGTTCCACCGGCATGGCCAATCCAGGCGCCGTGTCCGGCAGCGTCGATGCCATGGGCGACGAAGTAGGTCGGGATGGCGGCAATGATGGAGGCCAGGGACAGCCTGAGCCACAGTCGGTGAACCTCTCCCATGCCAATCCCGCCAAGCTGACGAGAGGCGACGACGATCCACGCCGTCGCTCCCACGAGGTTGGCGATGGTCTGGGCCGCTGCCACGACGAGCAGGGCTCCCTGCGGCGGGAAGATGAACATCGTCACCAGGATGACGAGCTGGGTGACGGTGGTGACTGTCTGCATGATGAGGTTGAGCTTGCCGTCCTCACGGGCGAAGCAGTAGCGCTGCTGCAGGGTCGTGATACCAAAGGGCAACAGGCCAATACCCATGATCGCCACGGCCCAGGCGAGCGCATCGATCTGGCTGGGTTCCAGGGAGAAGACCGTCTGGATACCGGGGCGAGCCAGCACGACCATCGCCAGGGAACACGGAATGATCGCCAGGGCCGGCATCTCCAATCCCTGTCGCAGCAGCTTCTTCATAGCGGTGTCATTGCCATCGGCATTGGCCCGGCTCATCCGCGGGAACAGAGCGGTGAGAATCGACGTCGTGATGAAGCTCTGCGGCAGCATGAAGATGAGGAAGGCGTTGTCGTAGGCACTGATCGACGACGACACTTCGGGGTGCACCAGGCGCACATGGGACAGCATCTTCTTCATGATGATGCCGGCAAGCTGGGCGATCACCAGTGCTGTGAAGGTCCACACCGTGATACGAGCGGCCGCTCCCAGCCCGTAGCCACGAACACCCCAGCGAGGCCGCCAGCGGAAACCACCGCGGTGCAACGGGATGATGAGGAACAACCCTTGAATGACGATGCCCAGGGTCGTCGTACCAGCCAGCACCCAGACCATCTCCGACGTCCAGGTGGCCGGATCCGGGTGAGCACCAAACTGCACCAGGAACCACACCAGACCAGCGATCTGCACCACATTCGCCAGCACCGGGCTCCACATGAACGCGGCGAACTGGTTTCGCGCGTTGAGGACCTGCCCGAGGATCGCGTAAAGGCCGTAGAAGAAGATCTGCGGCATACAGATGAAGCCGAAGAAGACCGTCAGGTGGCGAGTCGCCCCGCTGGAGGAGAAGTAGAGATCCAGCAGCCACGGCGAGGCCACGGTTGCCAACACCGTGACGACGAGGACCGACGCGAATGACACCGTCAGCAATCGGTCGACGAATTCCTGGCCACCGTCAGGCTGCTTCATGGCCTTGGTGATCTGCGGAATGAGGATGGCGTTGAGAACTCCTGCGCTGAGCAGGATGAACACCACATTCGGCAGTGTGTTGGCGGCCTGGAAGGCGTCAAGAGCCAGTGAGGTGCCAGCGGCGATGACGGTGAGCAGGTAGGTACGCACGAATCCGAGGACTCGCGAGACCATCGTCCCGGCCGCCATCACCATGCTGGCGCGACGCAGCGACCCCTCGGCGGGGACATTGCCGGTGGCAGGTCGAACCTGGGCGTCGATCCGAGGAATGGCTCGAGTGCGATCGACGTCCTCATCGGCGTCCAGATGGGTCAGTACGCGGGTCGAAACATCGGCGCCGAAGGTGACGGCGTCGATGTCGAGACTGTCATAGACGTCGACCGGCGGGGCTGCCTCCGGAAGGTGGAGAAGATCGTAAACGTCGTCGTGGGGTTGGGGCATCGTCGCCTCAGCGGCCGGTCCCGGCATAGACGACGGCTTCACCCTCAGTGTCCAGTCCGAAAGCAGTGTGGGCAACGCGAACGGCCTCGTCGACCTGATCGGCATCGACGACCACCGAGATCCGAATCTCGGAGGTCGAGATCATCTGCAGGTTGATGCCGGAGTCGGCCAAGGCACGGAAGAAGGTCGAGGTGACGCCGGGGTGGGACCTCATGCCCACGCCGACCACGGACACCTTGCCGATCTGGTCGTTGTAGAGGATCTGCTCGTACCCGATCTCGTCCTTGGCAGCCGTCAGCGCATGGACGGCGGTCGGGCCATCACTCATCGGCAGGGTGAACGACAGGTCGGTGCGACCGTTCATCACTCGCGAGGCGTTCTGGACGATCATGTCGATGTTGATGTCGGCGCGCGCGACGATGTCGAAGATCTGGGCAGCCCGACCCACCGCGTCAGGGATCCCGGCGACGGTGATCTTGGCCTCCGATCGGTCGTGGGACACACCCGAGATGATGGCCTCTTCCATGTCAGATCCCTTCGTGATGTCGGCAAGGTCCTTGACCCAGGTGCCGGGTTTGTCGGAGAACGAGGAGCGCACGTGAACCGGTACGTCCTCACGGCGGGCGTACTCGACGCAACGCAGGTGGAGAATCTTCGCGCCACAGGCGGCCATCTCGAGCATCTCCTCGTAGGAGATCTCGGGGATGCGACGAGCCCCCGTGATGATGCGCGGGTCGGCGGTGAACACCCCGTCGACGTCGGAGTAGATCTCGCAGAAATCGGCACCCAGCGAGCTCGCGAGCGCGACCGCGGTGGTGTCGGAGGCTCCACGCCCGAGGGTGGTGACGTCCTTCGTCGTCTGCGAAACACCCTGAAATCCCGCGACGATGACGACGTCACCGGCTTCCAAGGACTTCTCGATGCGTCCAGGAGTGATGTCGATAATGCGGGCATTGCCATGGGCGGCGGTCGTGATGACACCAGCCTGGGAGCCGGTGTACGAGCGGGCCGGGATGCCCAGGTCGGACAGGGCCATGGCCAGCAACGCAGCGGACTGACGCTCACCGGTCGTCAGGAGCATGTCGAGCTCTCGCGGAGCCGGCTGGGGGGAAACCTCAAGGGCCAGATCCATGAGATCGTCAGTGGTGTCACCCATGGCGGAGATGACGACGACGACGTCATTACCAGCCTGCTTGGTTGCGGCAATCCGGCGCGCCACGCGCTTGATCGATGCTGCGTCGGCCACCGAGGACCCACCGAATTTCTGGACGACTCGCGTCATCAACCCTCCTGCCAGGCTCGGCAGACCAAAGTCTAACCGGCGTCAGATAGCGACCCCTCCGTGGTCAGGACGGGAGCGCCCCGGCCTGCTGCTGGACCACCGTGACGAGACCGGGACCGTCAGGCGCGACTGCCACGATAGTAGGAGCACAGGGGTAAACCAGCGAAGGACCGGCCTGTGGAGCGGCATCGAGGCGGCATCGCATCCCAAGCCCCCTCCAATGCAGTCCGCAACGTCACAATTCACAGCCTCACCACATCGTCAACACCACCGCAACGGCCTGTGCCGCTCGGGTATGTCCGGACCCTCACGTATCCTTGGGGCCATGCGCTCAGACAGGCACGGCAAGCTCTACCCCTTAGCCATGTTCGGAATCGTCAGCATCCTGGCCGGATTGCTGATAGCCGGATTCGTCGTGCCCGTCGCTGCTCTGACCGGTGGCACCGCGACGATGGTGGCTGACAGCATGGAGGACCTGCCTGCGGAATTGATGAGTACCCCGCAGGCCCAGAAGTCCCACATCCTCATGGCAGATGGGTCGGTACTGGCCACCTTCTACGACGAGAACCGCGAGTACGTCCCGTTGTCGAAGATCTCCAAGGAGATGCAGACCGCCCAGGTGGCCATTGAGGACAACCGCTTCTTCTCCCATGGCGCGATCGACCTCAAGGGCACCGCGCGAGCCCTGGTGGGCAATGTCTCCGGATCAGCTCGTCAGGGCGGTTCGACCCTGACCCAGCAGTACGTCAAGCAGATCCGCATCGAGGCCGCCGTCGCAGCTGGCAACGAGGCGGGCGCGCAGGCTGCCCAGGAGCCGACGATCACCCGAAAGGTACAGGAACTGCGCTACGCGGTGGCGATGGAGAAGAAGCTCTCCAAGAAGCAAATCCTGGAGCGGTACCTCAACATCGCCTATTACGGTGACGGCGCATACGGCGTCGAGTCCGCGGCCCGTCACTACTTCGGGACGACGGCCGCCAACCTCGATCTCGCACAGTCGGCGATGCTCGCCGGCCTGGTGCAGAACCCAGTCGCCTATGACCCGGTGAACCATCCTGAGGCCGCCATGAACCGCCGGAACATCGTGCTTGGCCGGATGGCTCAGCTCAACCTCATCAGCGCTAACGAGGCCCGGAAGACGGAGGCAGTCGTCTTCGACAAGTCGAAGGTCGTCTACCCGAAGAATGGCTGCATCTCCTCGAAGTACCCGTTCATCTGCGACTACGCCTACCGGAGCCTGCTCCAAATGCCGAGCCTGGGCAAGAACCCGTCCGAACGGGCCAAGATGGTCAAGCGTGGCGGACTGACGATTCAGACGAATATCGACCCAAAGGTCCAAGACGCTGCTCAGAAGGCTGTTTCCGACGTCGTCGGCCCGAAGGATCCAGTACTCGCCGGAACCGCGATCGTCCAGCCTGGCACCGGCTTGCTCCTGGCGATGGCGCAGTCGCGTCCTGTCATGGGCGACAAGTCCGGCCAGACCTATTACAACTACATGGCGCCCGCCTCGATGGGTGGCGCCACTGGTTTCCAGGCAGGTTCGATCTTCAAGGCCTTCACGACAGCCGCAGCCCTCGAGAAGGGCATTGCCATCAACAAGCACTACACCGCGTCGTCCCCCATGGACTTCACGGGAGAGAGGTTCACCAACTGCAAGGGCGCCTTCAAGTCAGGCCCCTTCCGGGTACGCAACTCCACCGGTCACTCGTGGAACATCGGTTTGCGTGAGGCCGCGGCATGGTCGGTGAACACCTACTTCGTCCAGCTGGAGCAGGACGTCGGCATGTGTGAGGTCACCAAGATGACCCAAAACGCAGGAGTCAAGCTCTCCAGCGGCAAGGACATCGTGACCGCCTTCCAGCACGTTCCGTCGTTCACCCTCGGTACTGCGTACGTCTCCCCGCTGTCGATGGCCTCGGCCTACGCAACCTTCGCGTCTCGAGGTGTCCGGTGCGATCCGATCATCCTCAAATCGATCAAGAACCGTAACGGCTCTGCCATCAAGGTGCCGACCGGCAACTGCAAGCGGGTCATGCCGCAGAAAGTCGCCGACGGCGTCAACTCAGTGCTGTCCGGGGTGATGGACGCCACCGGCATGCCTGCCACCATTCCCGGGGGCTACCCGCAGGCCGGTAAGACCGGTACGACCGACGCCCACGAGGCTGCTTGGTTCGACGGTTACACCCCACAGGCCGCTGGTGTGGCGATGATCGCCGCTGACGGCAGCAACCCCTACTTCCGCGGCGACAAGTCTCGTTCCATCAAGGGAATCCGGACCTCCACCGGGGTGTACCTCAATGGTTCCGGTGGTAGCGACGCCGGCAAGATCTATCGCGCCGCTATGGCAGGCGCCCTCAAAGACAAGCCTCCGACGGACTTCGTCTCACCGACGGACGAGATCCGTTATGGCAAGCTCATCCAGATCCCGAACACCGACGGCATGACCTATTCCCAGGCCAAGGCTGCCATTCGCAAGGCTGGATTCCGTACCAAGATGTGGCGTGTCTGGGACGACTCGGAGCCGGGGACCTATCTCGGCTCGGATCCTGAGGGCAAGGCCCATTCCGGAGAAGCCGTCGCGCTGAAGGTGTCGAAGGGTCCCGAGCCCGCACCTGAGCCAGCCTATGCTCCGCCGCCACCGCAACAGAATCAGCCGAACAACCCGGGCGACAACCAGCCCGGAAATCGACAGAACCCGAATCCGCCGCGCGATCAGAACCAGCCCGGAGACAACACCGGTGGCAGCAATGGGCGGGGACATGGCGGCGGTCAGCAGAACCCACCTGGTACGACGAGGCCTCGCTGACATGAAAACCTTCATGAAGGCAGCTGTTGGGGTCCTTGGAGTCGGCGTTGCCGGACTGACCTATGGCGTCATTGAGGCCCGTCGGTTCACGGTACGCCACGTCGAGGTACCGGTGCTCAAGCCCGGCAGCTCGCCGCTGAGGGTGTTACACCTCTCGGACTTCCACATGCTGGCTCACCAGAAGGCCAAGCGGGAGTTCATCCGTGGACTGGCTGACCTCGAGCCGGATCTCGTGATCGACACCGGTGACAATTTCTGTTCGGCTGACTCCCTGCAGCCCCTCCTCGAGGACATGGCAGGGCTGCTGGAACGTCCGGGAGCCTTCGTCTTCGGGTCGAATGACTACTTGATGCCGGCTTTCACGAACCCGTTCTCGTATCTGCTGCTGGGACGTTCACACGCTTCGGAGGGGCCCGTTCCGGAGCTTCCCCACGAGGAGTTGAGGCAGGCGTTCATCTCGGCAGGGTGGCTGGACCTCAACGACAAGTCGGGAACGTTGGAGGTGACTGGTCATCGGCTGGTCTTCCGCGGAACTGACGACGCCCACCACGACCGTGACCATTACGAGGAGGTCGCTGGACCTGCAGATGATGACGCAGACCTCAACATCGGCGTCACCCATGCGCCCTACCTCAAGATCCTCGACGCCATGGTCAGCGATGGCATGGACATCGTGTTCGCAGGCCACACCCATGGTGGCCAGGTGTGCCTTCCCGTTAAGGGCGCCATCATCACCAACTGTGACCTCGACACGGACCGCGTCAAGGGGCTGTCACGGCACAGCAGCGGTGGGCGCACCGGATGGCTTCATGTCTCGGCCGGAGTAGGGTCCTCCCCTTTCGCCCCGTACCGGACATTCTGCCAGCCGGAAGTGACGCTGTTGACGCTTGTCCCCCGGTCCTGACGGGGATCGGCTTGGCGCTTTCGATCAAGCTGCGTTAGAGTATCCGTCGGTCCTCCTGTTGAGGAGGATGACCGTGGTCGCGGGGTGTGGCGCAGCTTGGTAGCGCGCTTCGTTCGGGACGAAGAGGTCGCAGGTTCAAATCCTGTCACCCCGACCATCCGGTTTCTTCCCCTGACAATGATCGTCAGTACGTATCCTCTCCCATCCTCTGATCGTGGGTCACTTTTCACCGTAGCCCAGACGGGTTCCCCCCAGAACGTCCTTTCACATGCCGCAATCCGTGGATTTGCACAACAGTTTTGGGTTGCACGGTTTCCGGTCTCGCATGAACAGATGCCCAGCGCTGAACACCTGCCCGTGACCGTCCCCACGCTCCAGGTCACCGAACCGCCCCAGGGTGGCACGTTTGTTTTCCAACCCCTCGGAATACTTCGGCCCCCGGAGTTGTTCCACCACTGGACGCAACTGAAGGAGGACAAACATGGCTGCACGCGCACTCATTGCCGTCACCGACTTCGGAGTTGAGGAGGCCGAGATCGTCGAGCCCCTCAACGCCCTCAAGAAGGCTGGTATCGAGGTGACCGTCGCCTCCAACAGCGGCGAAGCCATTCAGGCCGTCACCGGCGACAAGGACTGGGCGTCCAAGGTTGACGCCGATTCCAAGCTGGCTGACGCCAAGGCAGCCGACTACGACCTGCTCGTCATCCCTGGTGGCACCGTCAATGCGGACACCCTGCGTGTCGACGAGGACGGTCGTCGCTTGGTCAAGGAGTTCTCATCCGCAGGCAAGCCGGTCGGAGCGATCTGTCACGGGCCGTGGGTTCTCATCGACGCCGGCGTGGCCAAGGGCAAGAAGATGACCTCCTACATCTCCATCCGTCCGGATCTCGAGAATGCCGGGGCCAACTGGGTGGACGAGGAGCTCGTCCGCTGCCCGGGCAACGACTGGGTGCTCATCACCTCGCGCAACCCCAACGATCTCCCGACCTTCACCAAGGCGCTCGTTGACGAGGTCGCCTGATCCTCACATCAGCTTCGTGGCAAGGGCCCTCACCCTCGGGTAGGGCCCTTGCTGCGTCCATTCTGGCGGCACGGCGAGGGAGGAAACCGCGTCAGACAGCGGTCCACAGGCCCCACTCTCGCCGCATCGTGAGACTCGCGTCCACTTATGAGGACGACTCTGCCTATGTTTCAATTTGGTCACGATGTCGTCTCACCGTCATGAGACGAGCGCTGAATGGGTCTCACGGGTGGCATGGTGTCCCGAACAACCTGGGATCGTCGGGTAACTGCCGACGAGACGTGAGAAGGAGGCACCATGCGTCGAATGAGCCCACTCATTGCGCTGTCCCTCGCAGGCTTGATGGCATTGTCAGCTTGTGGCGAGGACGTTGCGGCCAAGGATGACTCGGCCGCTGGTTCGTCGGCGACGGGAGGCAGCAACAACAGCGCCCCCGCCAAGGATGGGGGTTCGATCACCGTTCGCGGCTGCACCCCGCAGAATCCGCTCATTCCGTCCAACACCAACGAGACCTGCGGCGGAAACGTCCTCGACGCCGTCACCGCTCGTCTCATCCACTACAACTCCGACACCGCCAAGCCGGAGATGGACATCGCCGAGTCCATCGAGACCAAGGACAACCAGAACTTCACCGTCAAGATCAAGCCTGGATACAAGTTCTCCGACGGCACCGAGGTCAAGGCCAAGAACTTCGTCGACGGCTGGAACTGGGCTGCCTACGGCCCGAACGCCCAGCAGTCCGGCTACTTCTTCGAGCCGATCGAGGGCTACGCCGACGAGCAGTGTGACGATGAAGCCTGCAAGACCAAGCCGAAGTCCACGACGATGAGCGGCCTCAAGGTCGTCGACGACCACACCTTCACCATCAAGACCACCGAGAGGGTCTCGAACCTCGAGGTGCGTCTGGGCTACACCGCCTTCGCCCCGCTGCCGGATGCCTTCCTCAAGGATCCGACCGCCAAGAAGTGGGAGAAGATGCCGATCGGCGCCGGACCGTACAAGGTCACCGAGAACACGGCCACGGCCATCACCGTCTCGAAGAACGACCACTACGCCGGCAAGTACAAGGGCCACGTCGACAAGGTCACCTTCAAGATCTACAACGACGCCAGCCCGGCCTACAACGACACCGTCGCCAACCACCTCGACGTCAACGACCTCATCCCGACCGACCAGCTCACCAACGACCAGTGGAAGAACGACCTGGCCAACCGTTGGGGCATCCGTCAGTCCGGTGTCACCCAAACCCTGACCTACTCCGGCAAGGACAAGCAGCTGGCCGACAACAAGGACCTCGTCAAGGCCCTTGCCATGGACATCGACCGCGAAACGATCACCAAGCAGATTTTCGCCAGCTCCCGCACCCCCGCCGACGGCTGGGTCTCCCCCGTGGTTGATGGGTACAAGAAGGACCAGTGCGGCGAGATGTGCAAGTACGACAAGGACAAGGCTCTCGAGCTCTACAAGAAGTCCGGCGGGTACAAGGGCGTCCTGACCATTGCGGTCAACGGTGACGGCGACCACAAGGCCTGGTCGCAAGCCATCTGCAACGGGTGGAAGAACGACCTCGGTCTGAAGTGCCAGCTCAAGGTCACCCCGGATTTCAAGACCCTGCGCGACATGGTCAACAAGCGGTCCGTCGACGGCTTCTTCCGTACCGGATGGCAGATGGACTACCCGTCCATCGAGAACTTCCTGACGCCGATGTACGCCACCGGCGCCTCCAGCAATGACAACGACTACTCGAACAAGGCCTTCGACGCCAAGCTCAAGGAAGCCGCTGCCGCTACGGACTCCCAGCAGGCCAACAAGCTCTACCAGGAGGCCGAGAAGATGCTGGCGGACACCCCGCCGACCGTCCCGCTGTGGACGACCTCGATCCCGTTCGCGTGGTCGGACAAGGTCGCCAACGTCAAGCTCACTCCGTTCGGCTCGATTGACCTTCAGTCGGTCAGCGTGAAGTGATCCATCCCTGATGACGCATCCGTCGGTCCGCTGAAGTTGCCCAGCGGACCGACGGTGTCGTGAGGAACACCATGTTCAGATATATCGTCAGACGCACACTTCAGATGATCCCGGTGCTTATCGGGACGACGTTCATCATCTTCTGTCTGGTCTTCGCCTTGCCGGGCGACCCGACGGCCGGTCGATGTGGTGAACGTCCTTGTCCGCCCGCCTATGTCGCGGCCTTCCGAGCCGAGTACAACCTCGACAAGCCACTCCTCGTCCAGTACGGCCTGTACTTGTCGAAGCTGTTGCACGGCGATCTCGGCGTTGACTATTACGGCAACACCGTCGTCTCCGAGCTCGGTGCTCGCTACCCCGTGACGATCAAGCTGGCTCTCATCGCCGTGCTCATCGAGATCATCGTCGGCATCCTGGCCGGTGTGTGGGCCGGTGTGCGACGCGGCAAGTTCGTCGACTACTTCGTCCTCGTGTCCTCCCTGATCGTCATCTCCATCCCGATCTTCGTCATCGGTTCGCTGGCCCAGCTCATCTTCGGCCTGCGACTCGGGTGGTTCCCGGTGACGGCCGGCGACGGATCGTGGGGTGAACTCATCTTGCCGGGCCTGGTGCTGGGAGCGTTGTCGGTGGCCTATGTGGCGCGTCTGACGAGGTCGAACCTGCTGGAGAATCAGCGAGCCGACTACGTGCGCACCGCGAAGGCCAAGGGCATGTCACCGGGCCGCATCGTCAACGTGCACACCTTGCGCAACTCACTCATCCCCGTCATCACGTTCATCGGATATGACTTCGGCGCCCTCATGGGTGGTGCGATCGTCACCGAGCGGATCTTCAACATCAATGGAATCGGCAACTACGTGTATCGATCGATCAACCAGCGCGACGGCGTCTCGGTGGTCGGGTCGGTGACCTGCCTGGTGTTGGTGTATTTGTTCGCAAACCTCCTCGTCGACCTGCTGTACGGGGTGCTCGACCCGAGGATCAGCCATGACTGAACCACGCACGAACCGTCCCGATTCCCCGCTGGGGGCCGACGGCCCAGAGGCCCTGGCCGAGCCGATTGCCGCCCCCGCGAGAACGACGTCCTCGGCAACTCCAAGCCACGCTCGGTGTGGAATGACGCCTGGGACTCCCTCAAGAGCAATCCGCTGTTCTGGATCTCGGTGACCCTCATCGTCATCTTCTTGTTGATGGCGGCCGTCCCGGCAATCTTCACCTCGAAGAATCCCACCGACTGCAACTTGTCAGCCGCTCGTCACATCCCCTCCGGTGTGCACTGGTTCGGCACTGACATCCAGGGGTGTGACGTCTACGCCCGGACTGTCTACGGAGCCAGATCGTCGATCCTCGTCGGCGTGCTCGCCACCTTGGGGACGACCCTCCTTGGTGCCTTCATCGGCTTGATCGCCGGATTCCGGGGCGGCTGGCTCGACACTCTGCTGAGCCGGACTGGTGACGTCTTCTACGCCATCCCACTGTTGCTCGGCGGCATCATCATTCTGTACACCTTCCCCAATGAGCCGGGCACTCCGTATCTCGTCATGGTGCTCAAAGTGGTGGGAGCCATCGTGATCCTGGGTTGGCCGTCCTTGGCTCGACTCATGAGGTCGTCGGTCTTGCAGGTTCTGCCCCACGATTACATCCAGGCCGCTCGGGCGTTGGGTGCCTCGTCGTGGCGGATCATCCGTCAGCACATCCTGCCCAATGCCATTGCCCCGGTCATCGTGGTGGCCACCATCAACCTGGGCGCCTACATCGCCATCGAGGCGACGCTGAGCTATCTGGGCATCGGTCTGCAGGAACCGGCCATCTCGTGGGGTGTGTCGATTTCCGACGCCTCGGGTCTGGGCTACGTCCGATCGGCGCCCTTCATGCTGCTGTTCCCGTCGCTGTTCCTGTCTCTGGCGGTGCTGGCATTCATCTTCCTCGGCGAGGCGGCACAGGACGCCTTCGACCCCAAACAGCACTGAGGTTTCGACATGGCACGAAAGACACTCACCAGCGCCCGTCTTCACCTGGAGCCGGTCGACGGGCTGCTTCTCAACGTCGACGACTTACACGTGGAGTTCCGCACCCGAGACGGTGTCGCCAAGGCCATCAACGGCACGAGCTTCACCCTGTCCGAACGGGAAACCCTCGCGATTCTCGGCGAGTCCGGGTCGGGCAAGTCCGTGACGGCCCAGGCGATCATGGGAATCCTCGACTCCCCTCCGGCCAAGATCACCGGCGGAAAGATCGAGTACTGCGGGGTTGACCTGCTGACGATGCCCGAAAAGAAGCGTCGTCAGATCCGCGGCGAGCACATCTCGATGATCTTCCAGGACGCCTTGTCGTCACTGAATCCGGTTTTCCCGGTCGGGTGGCAGATCGCCGAGATGTTCCGTATTCACCGCGGTATGAACCGCTCCGACTCGATGTCCGAGGCCATCCGCCTCATGGAGAGGGTGCACATTCCGGCGGCCAAGGAGCGCGCCGACAACTACCCGCACCAATTCTCCGGCGGTATGCGTCAGCGCATCATGATCGCGATGGCCATCGCGCTCAACCCGTGGGTGCTCATCGCCGATGAACCGACGACTGCCCTCGACGTCACCGTCCAGGCACAAATCATGACCCTGCTCAAGGAGCTCCAGGACGAGTCCGGGATGGGTCTGATCCTCATCACTCACGACCTCGGCGTCGTGGCGGACGTGGCTGACGACATCGCGGTGATGTACTGCGGCCGGTTCGTCGAGCATGCTGACGTCCACCGTCTCTATGACAACCCGGCTCACCCGTACACCGTGGGTTTGCTGGACTCGATTCCGCGTCTGGACCAGAGGGGCAGCGAGTTGTATGCCATCGGCGGCCTGCCGCCATCCCTGACGAATCTGCCGTCGGGGTGTTCCTTCCACCCACGTTGCCGCTGGGCCACCGACGAATGCCGCGCAGGCAGTGCACCGAAGTTCGTCGAGGTCGAGCCCGGACGTTGGGCTGCCTGCCACCACACCGAGGAGGTGCTCCACCGTGACCGCTGAGACGACGACCTCGACCAGCGCAACCGCTGCGACGAGGCCAGAACCCATCCTGTCAGTTCGCGACCTCACCAAGCATTACCCGCTGAAGTCCGGGGTGGTGCGTCACACCGTCGGCCATGTCAAGGCCGTCGACGGCGTGAGTTTCGATCTCTACCCCGGCGAGACCCTCGGTGTTGTCGGGGAGTCCGGCTGCGGAAAGTCCACCCTGGGGCGGCTGTTGGTGGCCCTCGAACCACCGACCTCCGGGACGATCACCTTCGAGGGGCGTGACGTCACCCACCTCAGGGGATCGGAGATGCGCAAGCTGCGCCGTGACATCCAGATCGTCTTCCAGGATCCGTACACCTCGTTGGATCCGCGTATGACGGTCGGAGACATCGTCAGCGAGCCCTTCCGCATCCACCCTGACGCCGTTCCGCGCGGCAAGAGGACCGAGAGGGTCAAGGAACTGCTGGACCTCGTCGGCCTCAACCCCGAGCACATCAACCGCTATCCGCACGAGTTCTCCGGGGGCCAGCGTCAACGCATCGGTATTGCCCGCGGCATCGCGCTGCAGCCCAAGGTACTGGTGTGTGACGAGCCAGTGTCGGCTCTGGACGTCTCGGTGCAGGCCCAGGTCGTCAACCTGTTGCAGAAGCTGCAGCGGGAGTTGGGAATGGCCTACATCTTCATCGCCCACGACCTGTCGGTGGTGCGTCACATCTCCGACCGGGTGGCCGTGATGTACCTCGGGCGGATCATGGAGATGGGTGACGAGGAGCAGATTTACGAGCGCTCCACCCATCCGTATACCCAGGCCTTGCTGTCGGCAGTTCCGGTACCCGACCCGTCCTTGCGCGGGCAGCGGCATCAGATCCTGTTGCACGGAGATGTGCCCTCCCCCGCCAATCCGCCGACCGGCTGCCGCTTCCACACGCGGTGCTGGCGGGCTCAGCCGCTGTGTTCGGAGAAAGAGACCTCCTTGAACATGCACGCCGATGGACAAGGGGAACATGCCTGCCGATGCCATTTCGCGGAGATCTTCGAGAAGGCCTCGGACGACGTCAAACCCGGTGACCTGACCGCCTAGTTGTCCGTTGGCTGGGTCAGCCATCCGGGCTACGACACGCAGTTGCCAAGAACTGCCTGGACGTGGCGATGTCCTCGTCGCCATGGGCTTTTCCTGGCGGCCGGAGGACGCCTGCCGCAGAGACGGGGACGGGTAGCGCGCCGCTATCTGCCAGCTGCGTCTGTTCGGTACAGCTGCGCCGGTTTTATGCAGTTGCGCCACCTCTGGCCAGCTGCGCCGGCATATGCCGCCTGCGCCTCAGCCCGCCGTGGCATCCATGCCGCCAGCCGTCTGCCAGTTGCCCTCCGTCCCCCGCCCCACCCCTACGTCGTCTACCTGCGCCATAAGTGTGCAGTTGCGCCGCGCATACACGGCGCAACTGCACAAAACAGGCGCAACTGGCCTTCAGAGGCCGGGGGAACGACGATGACGGCGCCATTTTCTGGCGCAACTGCACGTACATGTCGCAGCTGGACGGCGGCTTTGGGGCGCAGGTGCTCAGGGATGGCGCAGCTGGGCAGCGGTGGCGCAACTAGCAGCGCCGGCTCCCCCACGACGCCCCACGACGCCCCGCGACACCCCGAGACGCCTCGGAACGCCGAGGATCCCCCACCCCCAAAAATCCAGCGAGTTCTGCCAAGGCCTGGCCTCCGAATCCCAACGGCACCGTCACGACGCCGATTCCTTGACAGAGCTCGTCGACGCCTCCGGATATCACCGCCCGGCTAGGCTGTCTGGGTGCTGACCCTCATCTCTCCCGCCAAGTCTCTGGACCTCGAGAGTCCTGTTCCCAGGAGCCAGTCCACCGAGCCTCGCCTGCTCGACGAGACGGCCAGGCTCGCCGAGATCATGGCCGGCAAATCGGTTGCTGACCTGCGCAAACTCATGGGGGTTTCGGAGGACATCGCCACCCTCAACGTCGAGCGCTACCGCGACTTCCAAACCGGCACCCCCGACACCGCGCGTCCCGCCGGCGTCACCTTCGACGGGGCCGTCTACCGAGGCATGGACCCGCAGTCCTTCGACACCCGCGACTGGACCGAGGCCCAGAAATCACTACGTATCCTGTCCGGTCTCTACGGTGTCCTCCGTCCCCTCGACCGCATCCAGCCCTACCGCCTCGAGATGGGCACCGCCCTGCGTACCCGCCGCGGCAACACCCTGGTGAGCTGGTGGGGAGACCAGATCCGTGATCTCGTCTCCGCCGACCTCCAGGAGTCCCCCGGCCCGAAGGTCATCGTCAATCTGGCCTCGGCCGAGTATTTCCAGGCCGTCGCGGGGATCGACGCGAAGATCATCTCCCCGCGCTTCGAGTCCCGGGACCGTCAAGGACGTTGGAAGGTCATCTCCTTCACCGCCAAGGCGGCCCGCGGCCTCATGGCCGGATGGATGATCCGTAACCGTGTGCGCACGGTCAAGGCACTCACTGATTTCCATGACGGCTGGGAGTACTGCGACGAGGTGTCCTCCTCAGACATCCCCGTCTTCCGCAAGTTCGACTGATCCTGGACCCTGGCAGCCTGATCCACCAACCTGCTGACAACGCGCGGCACCCGCCACCCCAAAGATCACCAGGGTGACGGGTGCCGCGTTCAGGGACCGGACGGATGCCAGGGATCAGGCGGCACATCGATCAGCAACGGCACACTCTTCACTGCCGATCGGGTCCAGGTCGACCTGCGTCATCAGCGAGTCAATGAATCACCCCCAGTTCCAACTCGTTGTTCGTCGTTCATTCCGGGATACGCACTGTGCGCGACCCCGCGGTCTCACTTCTTGCCGTAGCGGCGATTGAACTTCTCGACGCGTCCAGCGGTGTCGACGATCTTGGCCTTGCCCGTGTAGAAGGGGTGGCTGGCCGACGTGATGTCGACGTCGATGACCGGGTAGGTGTTCCCGTCCTCCCACTCAATCTCCTTGGAACTGGTGGCGGTGGACCTCGTCAAAAAGGTCATGTTCGCCGAGATGTCCCTGAAGACCACGGGGTGGTAGTCGGGGTGGATGCCTTGTTTCATCGGTTTCCTTCCGGCCTTGGCGCGTGCCTGTCCAAACGACGAGTTCGCATCTCGTCAGCATCAGTATATGATAATGATTCTCACGTGCAAACCATGACAGGAGATACCCATGTCACGACGCTGCCAGGTCCGCGGCACCAAGCCGGGATTCGGTAACAACGTCTCGCACTCCCAACGCCACACGAAGCGCCGCTGGAATCCGAACATCCAGAAGAAGCGCTACTGGGTGCCGTCGTTGGGTAGGCAAGTCACCCTGACCCTGACCCCGAAGGCGATGAAGGAAATCGATCGCCGTGGCGTCGACGTCGTCATCGCCGAAATGCTCGCTCGAGGAGAGAAGATCTGATGGCCAAGAAGTCCAAGATCGCTGCCCAGAAGAAGCGCGAGAAGTTGGTCGCGCAGTACGCCGAACGGCGCGCCGAGCTCAAGGCCATCATCAAGTCTCCGACCGCCTCATTGGACGAACGCATGGAGGCATCGCGTAAACTGTCTACCCTGCCGCGCGATTCATCCCCCGTGCGGCTGCGTAACCGTGACCAAGTCGACGGACGTCCTCGTGGCTATGTCGGCAAGGCCGGTGTGTCCCGTATCCGTTTCCGTGAGATGGCCCACCGCGGCGAACTCCCCGGAATCACGAAGTCAAGCTGGTGAGACCATGGCAGTACCGAAGCGTAAGAAGTCCCGTTCGACCACGCGTCATAGGCGGGCCCAGTGGAAGACCACGCCAACACAGTTGGTTGAGATCCGCGTTGAGGGCAAGGTCCTGCGGGTCCCTCGAAATCTGGTCAAGGCCTACCACTCTGGGTTGATCGACGCCGAGGACTGAATCCTCGCAGCCTGAGCGGTCCAGCGTGGCCCTCGGGTCAGTTGATCACTCGGGAAGCGTTGATCCCGTAGGGTTGTCGTCATGAGCAAGCCCGAAGTGACCCTGCCCGATTCTGCCCCCGACGACCTCACCATCGAGGACATCACGGTGGGCGACGGCCCCGAGGCCTCCGCCGGAAACCTCGTCGAGGTGCATTACGTCGGAGTGGCCCTGAGCAATGGTCGCGAGTTCGATTCCTCGTGGAACCGCGGAGAACCGCTGACCTTCCAGTTGGGAGCCGGCCAGGTGATCCCCGGATGGGATGAAGGCGTTCAGGGCATGAGGGTCGGTGGACGACGCAAGCTCGTCATTCCCCACCACCTCGCCTACGGTCCGCAGGGTATTCCCGGCGTGATCGCTGGCGGTGAGACGCTGGTCTTCGTCTGCGACCTCGTCAACGTCATCTGACGGCGTCATTCGACAGCGCCATCTGACGTGACCCCGGATCAAGCAGTCGCTCGTGCCCGGGCCCTCGTAGGGTCCGGGCATCGTTGCGTGCTCGGACTCTGTGGTGAACCGGGCGCTGGCAAGACGACCCTGTCCCACCTTCTGGGCGAAGAATTGGGCGAGACATGCGCCGTCGTCCCCATGGACGGGTTCCACCTCGCCCAAGCCGAGATCGAACGACTCGGCCGCGCCGACCGCAAGGGAGCTCCCGACACCTTCGACGGGTGGGGATTCCTGTCTTTGGTGCGTCGCTTGGCCACCGCCGACGAACCGGTGGTCTACGCACCGATGTACCAACACGGGTTCGGCGAACCCATCGCCGGAGAGATCCCAGTGGCACGGGAGGTGCCGCTCGTCATCATCGAGGGGAACTACCTCCTCCTCGACGAGGAGCCGTGGTCCCTGCTGGCGCCGATGTTCACCCAGACCTGGTACGTCGACGTCGATCCTCAACTACGGATGGAACGACTCGTCCGACGACACGTCGCCGCAGGAAAACCCCCGGAATACGCCCTGACGTGGGCCAATGGCCCCGACGAACGCAATGCTGCGCTCATCCGTACGACGAGGACCCGTGCCGATGATGTCGTCCTGATGAACTGACGACGACGTCTCACCCTGCGCACCACCCGTGGTGATACCGTCGGTATGTCTCCTTGGCGAGACGGCCCACGGCGATCACACCGACGCGATTCGCCCCAGCCCTGGCAATTGCGCGTGCTCCCTCGCAGGCGTCATCGCGCCATGGCGACACCACATCCGCATGAGTACGCATCTGGGAGCACCACCGATGTACGACAACAGCAGCGCTGCCGCAGCCATGACGATCAAGCTCGACGCCGAGTTCCCACCCGACCCGGTCTTCCATCCCGGCATACGACGAGCACCCTCACGTGGATTCCACCTCACCCCTGATCAGACCAAGATCGCGCTGCGCAATGCCCTGCGTTACCTTCCCCCGGAACTGCACGAGAAGGCCGCACCAGAATTCCTCGAGGAACTTCGCACCTTCGGCCGCATCTACGCCTACCGCTGGCGTCCGGCTGGTCACCTCAAGGGCCGTCCGATCGACGAGTACGAGGGCCGCTGCACCGAGGGCAAGGCCTTCCAAGTGCAGATCGACAACAACCTCGACTTCGACGTCGCCCTCTACCCCTACGAGCTCGTCACCTATGGCGAAACCGGCAGCGTCTGCCAGAACTGGCTGCAGTACCGACTCATCAAGAAATACCTCGCCCAGCTCACCGAGGACACCACCTTGGTCGTCATGAGCGGCCACCCGCTTGGACTGTTTCCCTCCCGCCCGGAGTCACCCCGCGTCATCATCACCAATTCCCTCATGGTCGGCCACTTCGACAACCAGAGGGACTGGGAGATCTGTGAAGAGATGGGAGTCGCCAACTACGGCCAGATGACTGCCGGCGGCTGGATGTACATCGGCCCGCAGGGCATCGTCCACGGCACCTTCAACACCATCCTCAACGCCGGGCGCATCCGTCTCGGGATCCCCGCTGACGGTGACCTCTCAGGAGTGCTCTTCGTGTCGTCGGGACTGGGCGGAATGTCCGGGGCCCAACCCAAGGCTGCCGAGATCGCCCACGCCGTCGGAATCATCGCCGAAGTCGACATGTCGCGCATCCAGACCCGTCTCGACCAGGGCTGGGTGGGTCACGTCTCCGAGGATCTCGACGAGGTGTTCGCCCTGGCCAAGGAGCACATCGACGAGCGCACCCCGATCTCGATCGCCTACCACGGCAACATCGTCGATCTGCTTCAGTACGCCGTTGACAACGACATCGACATCCCGCTGCTGTCCGACCAGACCTCCTGCCATGCCGCCTATGACGGCGGCTACTGCCCGCAGGGCCTGACCTTCGAGGAGCGCACCGAGCTGCTGGCCCGTGACCGTGACGAGTACGCCCGCCGCGTCGACAAGACCCTGCGCAAGCATTTCGAACTCATCCGCACCCTCACCGAGCGTGGCACCTACTTCTTCGACTACGGCAATGCCTTCATGGCGACCGTCTTCGAGTCCGGGGTGACCGAGATCGCCAAGGACGGGGACTCCCGAAATGGGTTCATCTGGCCCTCCTACGTCGAGGACATCATGGGACCCGAGCTCTTCGACTACGGTTACGGCCCCTTCCGCTGGGTCTGTCTTTCCGGCAAGCACGAGGACCTCATCGCCACCGACCATGCCGCCATGGACTGCATCGACCCGAATCGCCGCGGCCAGGATCGCGACAACTACATCTGGATCCGGGACGCCGAGGCCAACGACCTCGTCGTCGGCACCCAGGCGCGCATCCTCTACCAGGACGCCAAGGGCCGTAGGGACATCGCGTTGCGATTCAACGAGATGGTGCGCAACGGCGAGATCGGACCGGTCATGCTCGGGCGGGATCACCATGACGTCTCGGGCACCGACTCCCCCTTCCGCGAGACCGCGAACATCAAGGACGGGTCCAACGTCATGGCGGACATGGCCACCCAGTGCTTCGCTGGCAATGCCGCTCGCGGCATGAGCCTGGTGACCTTGCACAACGGCGGAGGAACCGGCATCGGCAATGCCATCAACGGCGGGTTCGGGCTGGTCCTGGATGGTTCCGAGCGGGTCGACGCCGTCATCCGCAGTTCCTTGCTGTGGGACGTCATGTGCGGTGTGGCCCGACGCGGCTGGGCCCGCAACGACCACTCCATCGAGACGGCCACCGAGTTCAACCAGGAACACGACGACGCCCAGATCACCCTGCCCTACCTGGTCGATGACGCCCTCATCGACGGATTGGTGAAGTGATGACGACCTGGACAGCGGCAGCCCTGCTCGACGAGATCGCCGGGATCGGACGCAACGAAGACGGGTCCTACTCGCGGTTCTGCTTTCGCCCTGACGAGGTGGCCTTGCGGGAATGGTTCGTCGCGAAGGCCACCGAGTTGGCTCTGACGATCGTCACGGACATGAATGCCAACATCTGGGCTTGGTGGGGAACGCCGGGCCCGGAGGCCGTCCTGACGGGGTCCCACCTGGACTCAGTTCCTGGCGGCGGCGCCTATGACGGGCCGCTCGGCGTCGTCTCCCCCCTCGTGGCCGTGGCGAAGATGAAGGAAGCCGGGGTCGAGCCGTCGAAACCCTTTGCCGTCGTCGCCATGGCTGACGAGGAGGGCGCACGATTCGGCATGCCCTGTCTGGGGTCACGCTTGGCCTCGGGCAAGCTCAGCAAGGACGACGCCCGCAGGCTCGTCGCCCGGGACGGACAGAGTCTGCCGGACGCCTGGCGGGAGGCCGGCCTGGATCCTGATCTCATCGAGCCTGACGATGTCCTGCTCGATGCCTCCTGCTTCATCGAGTTGCACGTCGAGCAAGGGCGCGGGCTGGCTGACCTCGGCCACCCGGTCGCGATTGCCACGGCGGTGCGACCGCACGGTCGCTGGCGTGCCGAATTCACCGGGCAGGGGAACCATGCCGGGACCACCCTCATCCCCGATCGCCACGACCCCGTCATCCCAGTGGCCGAAACCATTCTGGCGTCCCGCGAGGCCGCTGAGCGGGAGGGCTGCGTGACGACGGTTGGGCGGATCAACGTCGAGCCAGGCGGGACGAATGTCATCGCCTCGACCACGACGATGTGGCTGGATTGCCGAGCCGAGGACCCCGACACCGTCACCAAGGTCGTCGAGGAGGTTCAGAGGACCTCGGAACAGGCTGCCGACAAGCAGGGATGCCAGGTCGTCTGGGCCCGCGAGTCGTGGACCGACCGCACCGCCTTCGACGACGACCTGCGTCGTCGGATGCTGCAGGTCCTCGGTGAGGAGACCCCGCAACTGTCGACGGGAGCGGGTCACGACGCTGCCACCTTGGCCGCGACGATGCCCACCGGAATGCTCTTCGTCCGTAATCCCACCGGGGCCTCCCATTGCCCGGCCGAATCAGCCAGTGACGAGGACTGCGAGGCCGGTGCCGAGGCTCTGCGGGCCGTGTTGGAGGAGCTGGTCAAGTGAGTGAGTGGTTCTTCCCGAAGGCCCTCGTCGAGGGGCGGGTTGCGCACAATGTGCGCGTTTCGAGTGATGCCGGCGTCATCACCGAAGTCACGGTTGACGCCCAGCAAGATCGCCACAGCTTCAGCGGCGTCGCTGTCCCGGGATTCGCCAATACGCACTCCCACGTCTTCCACCGCGGGCTGCGAGGAGCCGGGGAGGGGGAGGACTTCTGGTCCTGGCGGACCGAGATGTACCGGCTGGCCAACCGCCTCGACCCGGACTCCTACCACCGCCTGGCACGAGCGGCCTTCGCCGAGATGGTGGCTGCCGGGTACACCAGCGTGGGCGAGTTCCACTACGTCCACCACCGGCCCGACGGCACTCCCTACCCGCACCACGACATGGAATTGGCCCTGGTCAACGCCGCCATCGACGTGGGTATCCGGATCACCCTGCTCGACACCTGCTACCTGCACGCCGGACCGGGAGCTCCACTCGGTGAGGACCAGACGAGGTTTGGTGACAGCAGCGTCGAGGGATGGTTGGATCGCTGGCATGCTCTCACTGATGCCCTGCCGGATTCCCCCTTGGTGACGCCGGGAGCGGCCCTGCACTCGGTGCGAGCCGTCAGCCCTGACGAGATGGCCACAGCTGTCTCGGGCTTGCCGGACCGCACCCCGATCCACGTCCATGTCTCCGAGCAGCCCCGTGAGAACGAGGAGTGTCTGGCCGCCCACGGGCTGACGCCCACCGCCGTCCTGGAACGTGCCGGAGTGCTCTCCGATCGCACCACCGTCGTCCATGCCACGCACCTGAGCGACGACGACATCGCCATGATTGCTCGCACGGACACCATCGTCTCGCTGTGCCCGACCACCGAGGCCGATCTGGGTGACGGCATCGCGCCGGTCAAGGATCTGCTCGACGCCGAGGTGCGTCTGACGATCGGCACCGACGAGGACGTCGTCACCGACCCCTTCGCCGAGTTGCGCCTGCTCGAGTCCACCGCTCGGCTGGCCACCGGGACCCGAGGGGTCGTCGGCTGCGACTCCCTGTGGAAGGTCGGTTTTCGATACGGGGTGGAGAGCCTGCGCCCGACAGCGGGACCACGCCCGCACCGGGTTTCCACACCCGCTTCCGACCTCGCCGGGCTGAGCGTGGGTGATCCTGCTGACGTCGTCGTCGTCGATCCGTCGTCGGCTCGCTTGGCCGGGGTGGACCCGACACGCTGGCCGCTGGCGGCAACCGCCGAGGACGTCACCGCCACCATCATCGCGGGTGAGTGGATCCGACGCGACGACGCCACCGCCGAGGATCTGCGCCATGTGCTGGACGAGCTGAGAGGTCGTGACTCGTGAGCGTCGTCATCAACAACATCGGTCTGCTGGTCACCAACGATCCATCCGTCAGCGGTGATGGCCTCGGACAGATCCGTGACGCAGCCGTCGTCATCGACGGAGATCGAATCGTCTGGGTGGGGCGCTGTGCCGAGGCTCCCGCAGCCGATTACCAGGCCGACATGACGGGAGCCTGCATCATCCCCGGTTTCGTCGATTCCCACAGCCATCCGGTCTTCGCGGGGGATCGTAGTGACGAGTTCGACGCGCGGATGAACGGTCAGAAATACGAGGCCGGCGGGATCCTGCGCACCGTTCGACGCACCCGGGAGGCGTCCGTCGGGCTGCTCGATGCTGTCATGACCGGGATCCTCGACGAAATGGCGCTCGGTGGAACGACGACTGTTGAGGCTAAGACGGGGTACGGGCTCGACGTCGAGACGGAGGTCAAGCTGGCGCGAGTGGCCAGTTCTCACACCGACGAGGTGAGCTTCCTGGGCGCCCACGTCGTCGGGCCCGAGTACGAGCCGGACGAGTACGTCCGTCTGGTGTGCGGGGAGATGCTGCAAGCCGTACGTCCCTATGTGTGCTGGATTGACGCCTTCTGCGAGACCGGCGCCTTCGACCCCGACCAAACCATGGAGATCCTGCGCGCAGGCAAGGATGCCGGGTTGGGGCTTCGTCTCCATGCCGCTCAGTTGGGGCCCTCCGAGGTCATTCCGCAGGCCTGCGAGCTGGGTCTGGCTTCAGTAGACCACTGCACGTTTTTGAGCGATGAGGACATCGACGCCATGAAGGCCACCGACACTGTGGCTACCCTGCTCCCGGCCGCCGAGTTCAGCACCAAACAGCCCTACCCCGATGCCAGACGACTTCTCGACGCCGGGGTGACGGTGGCGCTGGCCACCGACTGCAATCCGGGCACCGCCTTCACCTCATCCATGCCGTTCTGCCTTGCCATCGCGGTGCGGGAGATGGGCATGACGCCGGAGCAAGCCCTCTGGTCGGCGACGGCAGGAGGCGCAGCAGCCCTTCACCGTGACGACGTCGGCGTCATCAAGCCGGGAGCCCGTGCGGATCTGGTGGGTTTGGCGGCCCCGTCGTGGCTGCACCTCATGTACCGCCCAGGAGTCCCTCTCATCGACAAGGTCTGCCGGGCCGGACGACTGCTCACGTTGACCCAACCACGGCTGCGACTCGACGGCTGACCGGCACGACCACCGTCACTCCTGACCCCATTCGTGCTCGACACGGGGTCAACCATGGTGACGGCCCAGAAGACATCCCCGAATACACGCGATCGCCACGACACCGTGGCACTCACGACAAGGAAGGACGACCATGAATCCAGCCACCATTGACGTCGGTGCCCCACTCACTCCCCACGACATCATCGCCATCGCCCGGTCAGGGGCCCAGGTGACGGTCGGAGACGACGCGATGGAGCGGGTGAAGCGAGCCTCCGACCTCGTTGAGAGTCTGGCCGACGACCCTGCCCCTCATTACGGGATCTCCACGGGCTTCGGCGCGCTAGCCTCTACCCGAGTACCCCGTGACCATCGCGTGGCCCTGCAACACTCCCTTATCCGTTCCCACGCCGCCTCGACCGGGCCACGGGTGGAGACCGAAGTCATCCGCGCCATGATGACTCTGCGTCTCAAGACCATGGCATCTGGCCACACCGGAGTGCGCCCGGAGGTCGTCACTGCCTACGCTGACCTGCTCAACTCCGGGCTGGTGCCGATCGTCGGGGAATACGGGTCCCTTGGGTGTTCGGGCGACCTCGCCCCGCTGGCCCACTGTGCCCTCGTCCTCACCGGGGAAGGGACTGTCCTGACCCCCGACGGTGGTGAGGTCGACGCCGCCACCGGTCTTGCCCAGGCCGGGCTGACCCCGATCGCGCTGCGTGAGAAGGAGGGGCTGGCCCTCATCAACGGGACCGACGGTATGCTCGGCCAGCTGATCATGGCCCTCGCCGACCTCGACGTCCTCGTCCCGACGGCTGACCTGGCCACCGCCATGACCGTCCAGGCTCTCTGCGGCATCGACCGAGTTTTCGCCCCCGATCTGCAGAGCTTGCGTCCCCACCCCGGACAGGGGGTTTCAGCTGCCAACATCCTCGCCCTGCTGGAGGGGTCCGACCTCATCCAGGCCGGTCGGGAGGGTGCCGTCAAGCGCGTCCAGGATGCCTATTCGCTGCGGTGCGCCCCGCAGGTTCACGGAGCCGTGCGCGACACCATGGCCCACGCCCTTCAGGTGGCGACGGTCGAGTTGGCCTCGGCCGTCGACAACCCGGTCATCACTGACGACATGCGCGTGGAGTCCAACGGTAACTTCCACGGTGCACCGGTGGCATATGTGCTCGATTTCCTGGCAATTGCCGCAGCCGACCTCGCGTCGATGAGCGAGCGCCGCACTGACCGCATGCTCGATCCGGCACGCAACCGCGACCTTCATCCCTTCCTAGCCGAGGATCCCGGTGTCGACTCCGGTCACATGATTGCTCAATACACCCAGGCCGGCATCGTCTCGGAGATGAAGCGGCTGGCCGTCCCGGCGTCGGTGGACTCCATCCCGACGTCGGCCATGCAGGAAGACCACGTCTCGATGGGATGGTCGGCCGCCCGCAAGCTGCGCCGCGGGATTGACGGCCTGGGAGCCGTCATTGGCATCGAGATCCTGACCGCCGCCAAGGCTATTCAGATGCGGGGTGTGGAGCCGTCGAAGCCGGTAGCCGACGTCATTGCTCGGATGCGTCAGACGATCCCTGGCCCCGGACCGGACCGCTTCCTCTCCCCCGAAATCGACGAGGCCCATCGCTTGGTGGCTTCTGGTGAGCTCCTCGAGGTCGTGCGACAGAAGGTGGAGATGGGCTGACTTTTCCCGCGTTTGTGGCCCCGGTAGCGTGAGATGTGCTCTGCCCATGCAGAGGTGAGCCATTGTTCGGTTACGTGACGTCCCTACCGGGGGCATCTTCCCCGCCGCTGCGGGGGTTGACATCGACATGGTTGAAGTGGCTGAAATCTAATTCCTAACTTGTTAGGTTAGGTTCTCGTATGTTAGGTTCATTTTTGCTGATACTATGCATGCCAACACCAAACGCGAGGAAGCGACAATGCTCAACACGTGGTCTCCCCCAGCACGGTCCTGCTGGGGGAAGACGAACGAGGAAGCCGACTGGCTCCCCGTCGTCCAACATCTGGAGGACGCCGCCGGCGTCATGGCCGAGGTGTGGAGACTCCAACCGAGATCCATCAGATCACTGCTGTCGGACAGTCTTGGCGGCGCGGAAGCCGCCCAGGCGTTCGAATGCTTCCTGGCGGGCGTACACGACGTCGGCAAGATCAGCGCCGACTTCGCACACATGGCACGATTTCCCCGCCGCAACGGGACGTCGACGAGCTACCTGTGCGACCGGATGGAACATCAGGGATTCGTCATACCGACGCCCGAGCGCCCGATTCCTCACGGCACGGTGGGCCAGATCCACATCGAGTCCTGGTTGCTCGACCGCTACCGCCACCAGTCACCACGGGCGCGTCGGTGCGCCCGCAACATTGCATCCATCATCGGGGGCCATCACGGGACGAACCCGACGGAGGGCGACATCGAGGAGTTGAGAAGTGGATTGGCCAGGGAGGACGACCTCTGGAGGACCACCCGCGACGAGGTCATCGACACCATGGCCGCACACACGGGAGCCGATCAGTTTCTTGGCGACTGGATGAGCTCTCCCATCCCGATCGAGGTGCAGGTTCTCTCCGAGGGCCTCGTCATCATGGCCGACTGGATCGCCAGCTCGGAATCCCTCTTCCCCTACGACCTCACCGATCCGACGCCGGACCGCGTCCGCAGAGCCATCGCTCGACTCCGTCTGCCTCGGCCCTGGCGGCCAGATACCGGCCCGGACACTGCCGACGACCTCTTCGCGAGGAGCTTTCCCGCACTGGCCCATGGCTCCCCCAATGCCATGCAGCGCGCGGCCGTGGAGGCAGCGGCGAGCATGACCAGCCCCGGGTTGCTCGTCATCGAGGCCCCCATGGGTCAGGGCAAGACCGAGGCCGCGCTCATGTGCGCCCAGGTGCTGGCCCGCAGGTTCGGGCAGGGCGGCATCTTCTTCGGACTACCCACGATGGCGACGTCCAACCCCATGTTCGGACGCGTGCGCGAGTGGCTCGACGCCGTCCCGGCCACCAACCCATCGAGCATCACACTGGCCCACTCGAAGGCCGGGCTCAACGAGGACTACCAGCAGCTCATGCCCTGGAATGCGTCGATGGCTGTCTATGACGAGGGCACCTCACAGCGCGAAGCCTCGGCGATCGTCCACGAGTGGTTCCTCGGCCGAAAACGCGCGATCCTGGCCGATCACGTCATCGGCACCATCGACCAGGCGTTGTTCGCCGGACTCAAGGCCAAGCACGTCGTCCTGCGCCACCTCGGTCTGGCGAGCAAGGTCGTCATCATCGACGAGGTCCACGCCGCTGACGTCTACATGCGCGAGTACCTCAAAGTCGTCCTCGAGTGGCTCGGCGCCTACCGCACGCCCGTCATCCTCATGTCCGCGACCCTACCGCCCGCCCAGCGCGAGGAACTTGCTCTGGCCTACGCCAGAGGACGCCATGGAAAGCGTGCCACCATGGCGCTGCCCACCTCGGACGAGTACCCGCTCATGACCTGCGTCACCGACGACGTCATCCAACGCGGCACATCGGTCACGGCCCCGGCGCGCGGCATCACCATCGAGACGATGACCGACTCCCTTGACGATCTCGCGGCTCGGCTCAAGGAGCAGATGTCCGAGGGCGGTTGTGTCGGGGTCATCCGCGACACCGTCGCACGGGCCCAGGAGACCTTCGACGTACTCCGGCAGCGTCTCGACTGCGAGGTCGTCCTCGTCCATTCCAGGTTCGTCGCGCCACAGCGTGCCCGTCGGGAGTCCGACCTCGTCAGGCGTCTTGGACGCTCTGGCCAGGCCCGTCCTCATCGCATCGTCGTCGTCGGCACCCAGGTGCTCGAGCAGTCCCTCGACGTCGACTTCGATCTGCTCGTCAGCGACATCGCGCCCATGGACCTCCTCCTCCAGCGCATCGGCCGGTTGCATCGACACGACCGCGAGCGTCCGCCCCGACTTCGTGACGCCGTCTGTCTGGTCACCGGAGTCGACAGCTGGGACGACGACGGTCCGAGGTTCGGCCGTGGGATCGACCTTGTCTACGAACCGGACGCCCTCATGCGCACCGCGGCCATCCTCGAGGATCTGCCGTCCGGTGAGATCTCGATCCCGCAGGACATCCCTCGACTCGTCCGACAGGCCTATCAGGAGCCCTTCCCCTGGCCCCACGCCTGGACGGACAGGGGAGAAAAAGCCGCACTCGGTGCCAGGTCGAATCGTCAGTTGGCAGCGACTCGCGCCATGGCCTTCCGTCTGACCGATCCATTCGGCGCATCGAGCCTCATGAAAGGGCTCACCGACATGGCTTCCTCCGATCCCGAGAACACCCGCGGCCACGCGTCGGTGCGCGACTCCGAGGATTCCATCGAGGTCATTGTCGTCCAACAATCCGACTCCGGACATCGGCTGCTCGACGACATCGGGGAATACTCCGGAACAGAGCTGCCGCTGTTCGGTGCCCCTGACGGCGATCTGGCCCGGGCCGTCGCATCGTGCACCGTCACCCTTCCCCGATCACTGTCGAACCCTTGGGACATCGACAGGACCATCGCCGAGCTGGAGGCCGCGCCGATCGACCTCAGCTCATGGCAGACATCCCCGTGGCTTCGGGGACAACTCGTCCTCGTCCTCGATGCCCATGGCAATTCCACATTGTTGGGACATCCACTCCACTACGATCACGATCAGGGGCTCATCGTCGAGCCCCTTCCCCAGAACGGAGCACCGGTATGACGAGCGCCTTCAACCTCATCGACGAGCCATGGATCGCGGTGCGACGTCCGGACAACGTCGTCATCGAGGTGTCGATCCACGACGCCTTCCATCAAGCGAGCAGTCTTCGCGGCTTGGCCGGGGAGATCCCCACCCAGGAGGCCGCCGTCCTGCGCCTCCTCCTCGCCATCGCCATCCGGGCCACCGCCGAGTACCGCAGTGACGACGAAAAGGTGGACGACTGGGCGCAGTGGTGGGAGTCCGGACTACCGCTGCAGCAGATTGACGACTACCTGGGCCGCTGTCACGATCGATTCAACCTCTTTGACGACAAAGCTCCGTTCATGCAAGTCGCCGGTCTGCACACCAGCAAAGGAGGGTATTCAGGCCTGATCAAGATCATCAGCGAAGTCCCCCCGAACGATAAGTTCTTCACGACAAGGGACGGGGCTGGTATTGCGTCATTGAGTTACGCGGAGGCCGCCCGGTGGCTCGTCCACGCCCAGGCCTTCGACATCTCGGGCATCAAATCCGGGGCCGTCGGCGATCCGCGTGTCAACGGTGGCAAGGGGTACCCCATCGGGACGGGCATCAGTGGTCCCATGGGTATCGTCGTCATCGAAGGCACCAGTCTGGCCGAGACGATCCTGCTCAATCTCTTCCTCGAGGACGATCCGCAGACCGATGTCCCGGTCTGGGAGCGTCCACCGCAGACGGCAGCCCCCGACGCCGAGCACCCGGTGCCCACCGGCTGCGCCGATCTCTTCACCTGGCAGAGCCGCCGGGTGCGTCTCATCGCCGAGGCGGACCACGTCGTCGACGTCCTGCTGTGCAACGGCGACAAGGTCGAATGGAAGTACTTGCTGCACAAGGACCCGTCGACCGCGTGGCGCTTCAGCGCACCCCAGACGAAGGCGGCCGGGGAGATCGTCTACATGCCCCGCAGCCACGACTCCTCCAGGGCCATGTGGCGAGGACTGGAGCCTTTACTGGCCCGCGAACCATCACCCGAAGACAGGCGCAGGAAGAAGGCCGGAGAGCCCGACAGGGCGTGGCTACGGCCGGAGATTCTCGAGCAACTCGCAACCCTCACCAGCGATGGCGCCCTGCCTGACGATCATCTCATTCGCATGCGGACCATCGGCATGGAATATGGATCGCAAAGCGCAGTGGTGTCGACGACGATCGACGACTCCCTGCCGACGTCCTTGGCAGTCATCGCCAACGAGCAACTGGGACGGCTCGCCGTCGATTGCGCGCACACCGCCGAGTCCCTGGTGTTCGCCTTGCAGAACCTCGCTTCCGATCTGGCTGCCGCGACCGGCGATGAGTCGGAGGGGGTCCGCCCCCGAGCCGCCGAAGCCGGTTTCTCCGCCCTCGATCCCGCCTACCGAGAGTGGTTCAGTCGCCTCACGAGTACCACCGACGTCGATGCCGCAACTCTGGCATGGCGCCGCACGGCTCGGCGGATCATGTGCGAGGTCGGCCTCCAGCTCTGCCGCGACGCCGGGCCGGCAGCCCTCACCGGACGCATGGTCCCGGTGCCCAACACCGAGCGACACGACCTCATGGACCTCGCCCGCGCCTGGCAGCGATTCCTCTCCCGGATGCGCGCCAGCGCCCCCCTACCTGACGATCCTCAACGCGACACCAAGTCATCCTCGAAGGAGCAGTGATGCCAGAACCATGGAATGACGTCAGCGCGGCGACGCTTGGCGCCGTCAACCACCTGCAGCGGGGCTATCTCGCCACACCGCGCGATCCGTGGGCGGTACGGACTCTGGCAGCCCTGCGCCATGCCGATGCGACCCGCCCGGGAACCGACCCGAATCTCTGGGAGGTGACCCTGGGCCACCTTCCGGACGATCTGGTGGGCCACGGGGCATCGCCGGCGACGTACGCCGAACGAGCCGTCCACGCCGCCGTCGTCCTCTACGCCATCCATCAGCAGTCCCGGCCCGGGCCGATGCACGCCACCGGCATCGGATTGGGCCAGGCGGCTCGGATGCTCTCGGCGCGACGCTCGACGAGCACCGAGTGGGACCCCGGCACGGTCTCCCGGTTCCAGCACCTGTGCCGCGCCCAGCAGTGGGCCATCCGCCTCGAAAACCTCCGAGGGCTCGTCACTCTCATGCGATCCGAGGACGTCCCGCTCGACTACGGCCGACTCGCCGCCGACCTGTGGCGATTGCAGACCTCGGCATCCGACCGCGTCCTCCTGTCCTGGGGACGCCAGCTCCACCACCTCCCATCCGACGCCCCAACCACCACCACCGATAGCACAGACCAAGGAGAATCCCGATGAGTTCGTACTACGTCGACATCCACGTCCTTCAGAGCGTCCCGCCGTCCAACGTCAACCGAGACGACACCGGGTCGCCGAAATCAGCTCTGTACGGCGGGGTCCGTCGGGCGCGGGTCAGCTCACAGGCATGGAAGAAGGCCGTGCGAACGTCCTTCAAGGACTTCCTGCCCGCTTCCCAGACCGGCGCGCGGACACTGCGCGCCGTCGAACTGCTCATGAACCGCCTCACCGCCGATCCCTACCGACTGGCGCAGGAGGATGCTCGACAGAAGGCCCTCGCGGTCGTCAAGGCGCTCGGTCTCAAGGCCGACAAACCTCGAGTGAAGGAAGGCTCGGGCCCCGAGGGCGTCGAGCGCACCCAGTACCTCGTCTTCTACTCCAACCAGCAGCTCGATCGCCTGGCGCAGCTCGCGGCGACCTCGGAGGGCAAGATCTCCAGTTCCGACGCCAAGAAGGCCGCCGATTCCGATCATGGGATCGAGGTCGCGTTGTTCGGTCGCATGGTCGCCGATTCCAGGGGCCTCAACGTCGACTCGGCCGTGCAGGTCGCCCACGCGCTGAGCACCCATGCCGTCGAGATCGAGTCCGATTACTTCACCGCCGTCGACGACTACAAGCTCGATGAGGACGACGCCGGAGCCGGCATGATCGGAACCGTCGAGTTCACCTCCGAGACCCTCTACCGGTTCGCCACGGTGGCTGTTTCGACCCTCGAGGACAACCTGGGAGACGTTGATCTCACCGCCGACGCCGCCGCCGCGTTCGTCCGTGGGTTCGTCGTGTCGATGCCCACCGGCAAGCAGAACACCTTCGCCAACAACACCCTGCCCGACGCCGTCGTCGTCCAGATCCGCAAGGGCAGGTCGGCCAGCTTCGTCGGCGCGTTCGAGGACGCCATCACCTCGACCACAGGTGGTTTCGTCGAGGCATCGTGCAAGGCGCTGGCCAGCTATGCGCACGACTGCGAGGAGGCCTTCCTCGGGGCACCAGTGGCCTCCTTCGTCACCCAGGTCGGCACGCGTACCGAGGCCGTCAGCGACATGGGCACTGCCATGCCCATCGACGAGCTCGTCTCATCGGTGCGAGACCAGGTCGCCACCGTCCTGCGAGCGCAATCGTGACCGTCCTGCTGTTGCGGCTCGCCGGACCCTTGCAGTCCTGGGGAGACTCGAGCCGATTCACGACTCGTGCGACGCGCCGCGAACCGACGAAATCCGGTGTCATCGGGCTGCTGGCGGCGGCGCAGGGGCGACGTCGTACCGATAGCATCGAGGACCTTCTCACGCTTCGGTTCGGCGTACGCACCGACCAGTCCGGCTCGGTCGTCCGTGACTTCCAGACGGCCATGGACTGGGCGCACCCCAAGAAGGACGGCAGCATCCACGCGATGCCTCTGTCGAACCGCTACTACCTGGCCGACGCCGTCTTCGTCGCCGCAGTCGAAGGAGATCGGTCGTTGCTCGAGGCACTCGACGAGGCCATTGGAGAACCGGCGTTCCCCCTGTACCTAGGCCGCCGCGCATGTCCCACGGAGGGACAGGTGTCCTTGGGCATCCATGACGACGAGATGCTGGCTGCCTTGGAGACCGAACCGTGGCATGCCAAGCCCTGGCATCGACGTCGCCTGGGCCGCTCGGTGTACCTGCCCATCTCCTACGACGCCGCCCCCGGCCAGCTCGGCGACACCGTCCGAGACCTTCCGCTGAGCTTCAACCCGGAGCGGCGCGAGTACGGGTGGCGCGACGTCGCCTCGACGGCTGTTGTCGTCGACAACCCCGACGGCAACGACGAGCCCGACTGGTTCGCGGGCCTGGAAGGAGCGTGATGTTTCTCACCCAGTTCGACGTCAACGTCGCCCGCCGCGACGCCGTGCGTCTGTTGGCATCTCCGGAGCGACTCCACGCCGCGGTGCTGAGCTCGTTTCCCCCTGGTCAGTCCGCTTCCGATGACGGCCGAACCCTGTGGCGACTGGATCGCGGGCCGACTCCCCATGAGGCGAAACTCATGATCGTCAGCCCGCTGAGACCTGACCTCACCGTGCTCAACGAGCAGGCTGGATGGTCGACGGGGGTCTCGGGTCGGTCGGCTGACTACGACCCCTTCCTGCAGGGCCTCCGATCCGGCTCAACCTGGCGATTCAGGTGCGCTGTCAACCCGACGACCGCAGTGCGCAGGACGGCCGGGTCACGCGGCCAGCGAGTTGCCGAGGTGACGGCCGAGCAGCAACTGGCCTGGTTCCTCGGCCGTGCCGAACGCCACGGACTGTCCGTGCCCGTCACACCCGACGGGACACCGTCCGCGCGCGTGACCCGTCGGGAGGTCCTGAGATTCCGTCGTCGGGGGTCCATGGTGACACTGGCGGTGACACAGGTGGACGGCGTCATCCATGTGGCTGACGCCGATGCCGCCCGTGTGGCACTGACCTGCGGGATTGGTCCGGCCAAGGGATACGGCTGTGGCCTCATGACTCTGGCACCGGTCGTGAGTTGAGCGATGGGCAAATCGATCCCGGGCGCGAGACCTGCCGAGGTCCAGGAGTTGGCGCGCGCCCAGGATCGGCTCAGCTTCATCTACATGGAGCATTGCATCGTCAACCGCGACTCGAATGCCATCACGGCGTCGAATCAGCAGGGCACCGTGCATGTTCCGGCGTCCATGATCGGAGCGCTGTTGTTGGGCCCGGGAACGAACGTCACCCACCAGGCGATGGTGCTGCTGGCCGAGTCCGGCGCGACGACGCTATGGGTGGGCGAACACGGTGTGCGGTATTACGCCCATGGCCGACCACTGGCCCGGACGACCCGACTGCTCGACCTGCAGGCCGAAGCCGTCACCGACCACACGAAGCGGCTGGCGGTCGCTCGGCGCATGTACGAGATGCGGTTTCCCGACGACGTCGCGACGGGCCTGACCCTGCAACAACTGCGCGGACATGAAGGGGCCCGAGTTCGGCAGGCGTATCGGGACACGGCCGTCAGGTTCGGCGTCGCCTGGGACAAGCGCAGCTACAAAGTCGAGGACTTCGAGTCGTCCGACCCGACGAACCAGGCGCTCACTGCCGCGACGACCTGCCTCTACGGAGTCGTGCACTCCGTCATCGCGGCACTCGGGCTGTCGGCCGGATTGGGATTCGTGCACACGGGCAAGGACCGATCCTTCGTCTACGACGTCGCAGATCTGTACAAGACGTCGCTGGCGGTACCAGTCGCGTTCGAATGTGCAGCGAACGGGGACGTTGACGACATCCCTGGCGCGACACGACGAGCCATGCGCGACGCCATTCATGAGTCGACATTGCTGAGCACGTGTGTGAAGGACATCCACACACTTCTCGACGCCCCCGGAGATCCCGATGACGGATACGGGTGGGATGTTGTCGACCTGTGGGACGACCGCACTGGCACGGTCGCCGGCGGAAGATCGTGGGCATAGCCATGGTCGTGCTCGTCCTCACCGCCTGTCCCGCGGGACTGCGTGGCCACCTCACGAGGTGGTTGCTCGAGATCAGCCCTGGGGTGTTCGTCGGGCATCTGCCTGCACGGATCAGGGATGCCCTGTGGAGCCGAGTCGTTGAAATGTGCCACGACGGGCGGGCGATCCTCGTGTACTCGATGCGCGGCGAGCAGCATTTCGAGTTCCGCGTGCATCGACATGACTGGGACGTCGTCGACTTCGACGGGCTGAAACTCATGCAGAGGCCAAACAATAGGGCACACAACTCGACACTGCGGCCGGGATGGAGCTCGGCTGCGCGGCGACGTAGGACGGCCAAGCGCTAGATCGAGTACACTTGTATCTGGGCAAAGCTCCTGCATCAACCGTAGTCGGTTGGTGTCTTCCCCGCCTACGCGGGGGTGAGCCGTGGGGCGGCTGGTGTCGCATCTGCGGTGGCGAGTCTTCCCCGCCTACGCGGGGGTGAGCCGCTCATGGACCCCAGCCGTCCAGAGCAGACCAGGTCTTCCCCGCCTACGCGGGGGTGAGCCGCCACGGATGGAATCGCACCCGAAGTCAGGGATGTCTTCCCCGCCTACGCGGGGGTGAGCCTCTCCGACATGCTCACCCTCAACTCCCACTTAAGTCTTCCCCGCCTACGCGGGGGTGAGCCGTCGGGCTGTAATGACGACATGAGCCACCCATAGTCTTCCCCGCCTACGCGGGGGTGAGCCGTTCACGCCCAACAATCCGGGCCAGTGGAGCCGGTCTTCCCCGCCTACGCGGGGGTGAGCCTTACCGTATGAAGTCAATTTCCGAGCACACTGAGTCTTCCCCGCCTACGCGGGGGTGAGCCGGCCGCGACGCGCGGTGAGTTTGTTCAGCTCATGTCTTCCCCGCCTACGCGGGGGTGAGCCGGCATCACCGCCTCACAGACCCCCAGCGCGGCCGATGGACCGCAGCCGGAAGCGTCATCATCGACTGGCAAAACCGATCACTGGTCCCCATCGACGGAAACCTTGATGCCGTCATCGACCACTGGGCATGGACTCACGATCCCCAAGCCCACACATCCACCATGATCGACCTTGGCACCGGAACCACCACCAGCCCCGTCACCGCAACCCCGGCACGCCCCCTCGGCCTCGCCCAAAACCACCTGATCGTCATCAGCGACGACGACCAAGGGCACCTGAACCTCTACGGGCTCAAATCTGCATAAGCACCGCGGCGGCGCGCTAACAAAGCCCGCCGCCACAGCACTTCACAGATCATCTCTGAGCATGACTTCTTTCAGCTTGCGCGCTTGCCTCTCCAAAGCCTCTTCTTCGGCCCGGTTCTCCAGCTCACCGTCAATACCAGCTGCAATGAACCGCAGCAGCAAGCCACCGCCGACCAGCACACCGGCCAAGACCCACTCTCGTGTAGCAATCTCGGACAGGTGCGCGTGACGGCCAATCACCCAGACCCCATAGCCGATGCAGACCAACCCCCCGTAGCGGCAGAACCACATTCCCAGGTGCATCGCCCCCTCACGCGGCGACACGACCAAGAGGAAGAGGGCATGGAAGAACCCAGCGATAAAGTTCCATACCTGCTGTAGAACAAAGCCAATAAAGTTGAAAAGAGTGAGTAAAAGAGTGAGTATTAGCGCCGACATCCCCTTCCGGTCCTACCAGCCAGAATAATCAACCTGACACATTCTGTGGAGGCAACCCCGCCAGCCGGTCTTCCCCGCCTACGCGGGGGTAAGCCGGGTTTCTCACTCAGATGAGGAGGGCGAGATGAGTGAGTTTGTTGCCGACAATGGTGTTCAAGTGACCGACGAGATGGTTCGCCAGTGGGCGAGTGAAGCCGAGTCCGGTTTTGAGGGGTTGCAGGTCGAGCCGTTCGAGGGCCGAGCTTGGGAGGAAGTGGAGACTGAGCCCCTGGAGCCTCGCACGATCCGAGTGAGTGCCAGCCCAGCGTGTGGAGGCTGATCGAACGGGACGCGTCTCGGCAGGGCATGACCGTATCCGCGTGGACCCGTCAAGCGCTGACCCGCGAGGTCACCCAGACCCTCAAAGCCAGCTGAGCCCTAAACTGCCGCGCGGCCCTCGGGGCCGCTTGCCCTCTAAAAGCCTCTGGGCGTCCTTCCTCACGTGAGCTGGTCACGGAGGGCGCGTTGGGAGGGCGTCAGTAGTGCCTCGGGCATATAGGTGACCTTGAGGGCGTCCAGGGCGGCGCGGTCGTCGGCGCTGATGTGGATTCTGCATGTGGTTGCGTCCGGCTGTCGTAGCGAGTCGGCTGCTGGTCACGTCGGTGCCGACGGCGCCACACACGGGGCATTCCCCCCGCACGCCAGTGCGGGAGGGTAGAACCACAGCGTCGAGCACTTTGCCATCGAGATATTCGCGGCGGAGGCGAGTCCACTCTCGAGCCCACGCTTTCTTCAGATCGCCGTAGGTACTCATTCAAATCCTGGCGGCATAGGGCCGCGGGGCTTCCTCGGTTTCCCTCGCCCAATCCTTGCGGGCACGTCTTCCCCGCCTACGCGGGGGTGAGCCCTTCGTCGCACTAGGTGCATCTTTCAGAACCGGGGCTTCCCCGCCTACGCGGCGCGGTCGTGAGACCCTTCGCCTCGGATGACGTCTTCGTGCCGGGCGACCGACTCGATGCCATGCTGACCGATTACCCCCGATACGGTCGCCGTTGACATGGAGTCGACGTCGATCGCTCAGATCTGCCGCTCCTTCGATGTCGACTTCGTATCGACCCGCAGCATGTCCGACCTGTGCGGGCCGGCTGCCAACGAGGAGCACCCTGAACGCGTCGAGGGTGCGAGTGAGCGCGCCGCCAGCATTGTGGTGGAGCTCTTGGAGACCGAGTCCTGACAGAGGACGCAGCCAGGGCCGACGGCACCACGAGAGCCGCGCACCTGGCGGCCCGCGGCTCTCGCCCTCCTGGCGCCTCAGCCCTGCTGGGTGAGCTGCTTCACCCACTGGTGGACGTTGGCGATGTCCTCGGCATCGCCCCCGTCTGCACCGGCGATGCCGAGGAAGCCGACGACCTCGTCACCACGCATGAGCGGGGCACCGGCGTCGGACTTCTGCAACTCCATGCCCTGGGGCGCGGAGAACCAACTGATCCAGTGACCATGGCCCTCGACGGTGGCCTCGGCACAGCCCACTGATGCCAAGTGGCCCGCACCACGCGGGCCACTGAAGGCGACGACGCTGAGCTTCTCACCCTCGCGCGGGGCCTGTGGGCTGAGCTTCGCCACCGGAGTGTCCTTGACCGGGGTGGCCAAGTGAATCAACATGGCCTGGCTCTTGGACGGATCATTGGGGGTGAAGTAGTGGCGCTCGGTGATCGCGGTCCGATGACCGGATCCGTCGACGACCTCGGTGCTCTTCCCGCACCGAGCGGTGTCGGACCAGGTCAGCGCCCATTCGGGGGCAACCAGGACCGCGCTGCAGCGGTGCTCACCATCGGGCGCACTCAGAGCGACGATGCCCCGGTTGGTAGTGGACTCACCGCCGGTCGCCGCCTGGGCCACCCCACCCCCCAGGGGCAGCGAGAGGGCACCGACGACGGGGAGGAACTTACGCATGGACAGACATCCATTCTTATTGAGAATGATTCTCGGTAGTATTCAGCTATGGATCCCCAGCCAAGTCAAGTGCCCAGCACGTGCTCTGGACAGGTCCTCAGAGCTTCAGGTTGTCCGACAGTTCCAGCGCGTAGCGCACCAGCTCAACCGGATGCCCGACCCGCCTTGGCGATCTCGTACTTCTCCTTCTTGAGGCCATAGGCGCCCGCGGTGCCCCAGTAGCCACTGGACGAGCGCAGTGGCATCCTCGGTGATGACGAGCAGACCCAGAATGGTGTCACTCACCCGGTTGCGGGAATCGACCTAGTGCACTCCCCGCTCTCGCCGATAGTTACAGCGTTGATGGGAGCGTGAACACGGAGATGTGCGGGCTCATCGTGGCACACGTATACACTGTGATCTGACGTCACTCCACGTCATTCATCCAGTATTCATCCAGTCACAGGAGACCGTCATGGCGCCGACCGCCGCTGCCGCCGATGAACTCGTCAAGACTTACGGAACCGGAGATGCCGTCGTCAAGGCCCTCGACGGGGTGAGCGTCACCGTCGAGGTCGGTGCCCTCACCGCGGTCATGGGTCCGTCGGGATCGGGCAAATCGACGCTCATGCACTGCATGGCCGGGCTCGACCGCCCCACCTCAGGCCGCGCCTTCATCGGCCAGACCGATGTCGCCACCCTCACCGACATGAAGCTGACGCTGCTGCGACGTGAACGGGTCGGATTCATCTTCCAGCAGTTCAACCTCGTGCCAACCCTCACGGCCCGCGAGAACATCCTCCTGCCCCTGGCCATCGCCGGACGCAAGCCCGACCCGCAGTGGTGGGACACCGTCATCGACGTCGTCGGCCTGGCCGACCGGCTCGACCACAAGCCCTCCGAGCTGTCAGGTGGGCAGCAGCAGCGCGTCGCCTGTGCGCGCGCCCTCGTGGGCCGACCCGAGATCATCTTCGCCGACGAGCCCACCGGCAATCTGGACTCCATGAGTGCCACCGAGGTGCTCGGCTTCCTGCGCCGGTCGGTCGACGAGTTCAGCCAGACCATCGTCATGGTCACCCACGACCCCGTCTCGGCCTCGTATGCCGACCGGGCGCTCTTCCTTGCCGACGGGCGCATCGTCGACGACATCTGTCATCCCACCCATGACGCCGTGCTCACGACGATGGGCCGCCTGGACCCGCGCCGCCACCCGTCGACCGACTCCGGGCCGGATGACGGCCCGTCCCCGCACCGGGCGAAGACAACCGGTGGCGAGCACGTGCCGGCCGCCCGCCGTGTCGAAAGGCCCTGAACCACCATGTGGAAGGCCACCTTCACCTCCCTGTGGAGCCGCAAGCTTCGGCTGTTCATGTCCACCTTGGCCATCGTCCTTGGCGTCGCCTTCGTCTCGGGATCGTTCGTCTTCGGCGACATGCTCCGGTCCACCTTCAACTCCATCGTCTCGGGGTCCGTCTCGGACGTCGAGGTGTCCAAGAACACTGAGGACGCGGTGCAGGGCGACGCGACGAAACCGTACCCGTTGACACCGGCCGTCGTCGACAGGATTCGCACGATCGACGGTGTCAAGGACGCCCAGGGCACCGTCACCGAGACGGGAACCGTCCTCATCGACCGCGACGGCAAGGCCATCACCAGTTTCGGGCCGCCCCAACTGGGCTTCAGCTGGCAGACGACCCCGGCCCTCGGCGGCCAGCAGGGCGTCCACGTCGTGTCGGGCCACGAACCGCGTGCCGACGACGAGGTGGTCGTCGATCCGCAAACCCTCGACAAATCCGGCCACCATGTCGGCGACAGGGTCAAGGTCATCACGAGCCGAGCCGGCACCGTCCAGGCGAAGCTCGTGGGCACCGCCACCGTCGGTCAGAGTGGGTCCGCCGGGGCCAGCTACGTGTTCTTCACGACGCACCGCGCCCAGCAGCTCTTCCTCAAGGGCCACGACGCGTTCACCGGTGTGGCCACGGTCGTCGAACCGGGCGCCGACCGGGCGACCGTCGCCAAGGCCGTCCAGAAGGTCCTGCCGAAGGGATACCAGGCCAAGGACGGCAAGGTCGTCGCCGATGAGCAGATGAGCGTCATCGGCAAGGCCCTCGGCTTCGTCGACATCTTCCTGCTCGTCTTCGCGGGCATCTCCCTGCTCGTCGCGAGCTTCCTCATCGTCAACACCTTCACCATTCTCGTCGCCCAACGCTCCTCCGAGCTGGCGCTGTACCGGGCCATGGGGGCCAGTCGCGGTCAGATCAGGGCGACCGTCCTGGTCGAGGCCCTCGTCGTGGGCGCCGTCGGGTCAGTCCTGGGTCTGTTCGGCGGCCTCGGTCTGGCCGTGGCCATCAAGGCGATCATGGCCGCAACCGGATGGGACATCGGGCAGACGACGCTCACCCTGGGCGTCAAGGCCATCGTGGCCTCGCTCGTCACCGGCATCCTCGTCACGCTCGTCGCCGCCCTGCTGCCGGCTGCCCGGGCCACCCGCATCTCTCCGGTCCAGGCCATGACCTCGGCCCGAACCGAGTCCGAGGTCGGGTTGGGCAAGCGGGCCGTCATCGGCTCCGTCATGGCCGCCGTGGGCGTCGTGGGGATCGTTCTGGGGGTGTTCGACGTCGTGGGCAAGCCAGTGGCCTGGGCCGGAGCCGGCATGGCCCTGACGATGATCGGCGTCGCCCTGGCCTCGCCCCTGCTCGGCCGTCCGGTCATCTGGATCGTCGGCAAGGTGTACCGAGCGACCTTCGGCGAGGTCGGCAAATTGGCCGAACTCAACTCGATCCGTCAGCCCCGACGCACCGCCGCGACCGCATCGGCCCTCATGATCGGGCTCACCCTGGTCTCCCTCATGGCCGTCTTCGGGGCCTCCTCGACGCGCTCGGTGACCAGCCAGGTCACCGACACGCTCCGTGGCGACTTCATGGTCGGCCGACAGGGATTCGAGGGGTTTCCCGACCAGGTCCGCACCAAGGTGGCCGCCGTCCCGCAGGTCAAGGACGTCCACGCCATGAAGATGGCGCAGATGCTCGAGATCCCCGCCGGCCACACGACCCCGCCCAAGGAGTACTTCACCGACGCCACGGGACGTCACATGCGCGGCATCGCGGGCATGGAGGCGACCTCGCTGGACAAGATGTTCCCCCAGAAGGTGACGAAGGGACGCATGTTCCGCACCGACGGCGAGATGATCGTCGACGAGAAGGCGGCAGAGAAGAATCACCTGAAGGTGGGGTCGTCCTACCGGTTGTGGTCAGTGGATGCCCAGCGTCCCATGACGCTCACCGTCGTCGGCATCTACACGACCGGCAAGGGACAGCCCATCGCCACCATGTGGGTCTCGACGAGCACCCTCACCTCGGCCGGTCTGGGCGACAAGGACGCCTTCCTGTCGATTTACCTCAAGCCGGGCACCGACCACGAGCAGGCCCACAGGGCCCTCGACGCGGCATTGGCCGATATGCCGTTGGTGAGCGTCATGGACGTTGGCCAGTACACCGACCAGATCCTCGTCAACGTCAACCGGACCATGGCACTGCTCTACGCACTGCTGGGACTCAGCATCGTCATCGCCGTGCTCGGCATCGTCAACACCCTGGGTCTGAGCATCATCGAGCGCACCCGGGAACTGGGCCTGTTGCGTGCCATCGCCCTCACCCGCCCGCAGGTGCGCCGGATGATCACCCTGGAGTCGGTCGTCATCGCCCTGCTCGGAGCCGTGGTGGGAGTCGGTCTGGGAACCGTCTTCGGCATGGTGCTGCAACGTCTGCTCGCCGACCAGGGCATCGACAAACTCTCGATCCCGTGGCTGCAACTCGTGGCCTTCCTCGTGGCCGCGGCCCTCGTCGGGGTGCTCGCTGCGCTGTGGCCGGCGCACCGGGCGGCCCGCACGAACATCCTCAAGGCCATCGCCACCGAGTGAGGTCTGCCGGCGGGTCCTCCAGGCACCGGGCGGCGGTCGCCAGCGGCCCGGTCATCGGCGAGCTTTCCTCAGCAGGGTGCGGACGCGGTCGGGATCGTCGGCCATGTCCAGGGTGGCGAAGACGTTGGAGACATCCACCTCGGGACGCTGCCAGCCGATGGTCGCGGCGTGGGCGGCCAGGGCGACGCAAATCTCCTGACAGCCGTCGATGATCCACTCGGGGTCGACGCCCGGGTTGACGTGACGGGAGAACTCGGCGGCGTCGTGCTGCTGGGCCGCCAGGATCGCCGACAAACCACTGCGCAGCTGCTCAACGGCCTCCTCCCCCATGGTGGAGACGACGACCGGGTCGGCCATGTCACGACGAACCCGCTCAACCAGCAGGCCGGGGACCTCGTCGGAGGTGAGCCCCTTGTGGTCGAAGAGCCAGTCGGGCAGGTACACCTCGACGGCGTCGTCGTCGACCTGTTCGACCCGCTTGACCACGGCGTCGAGCAGGCTGACACCGAGCATGATCGCACCCTCGAGCTGACAGAGCGGGGTGAGGGCGATAGCGATAGCGGCTCGTCCGGACTCGAGTGGGTCGATCTGTTCACCACGCTCCTGGGCTCGCAGCTCCTCTTCGCTGGCCCGGCGCAACACCTCGAAGGACTCGGCCGGCGGAATCTGCACGGATTGCGGGTCGGCCTCGACGTCGTCGGCCTCCGGGAGCTCAGCGCCGACGGAGTCAGGATCGCACCAGTTGGCCGGGATCTCCGGGATGTCGTTCATGGTCATTCGCCTTTCCTGTCATAGACCGATCCGATGACGCGCGCCGGATTGCCGACGGCGATGGATCCGGCCGGGATGTCCTTGGTGACGACCGCTCCGGCTCCGATGACGCTGTCCTCGCCGATGGTGACACCGGGGCAGACGATCGCACCTCCGCCGAGCCAGACATTGTTGCCGATCGTGATGGGTTTGGCAGCCTCCAGGCGATCCCGACGCAGGTCCGGGTCGATGGGGTGGGTGGGAGTCAGCAACTGGACGTTCGGGCCGATCTGGCAGTCGGTGCCGATGCGAATCTCGGCGACGTCGAGAGCCGTCAGGTTGTAGTTGGCGAAGCTGCGCGCGCCGAAGTGGATGTTCTCACCGTAGTCGACGTACAGCGGCGGCTTGATGACGGCATCCTCTCCGAGTTCGCCGAGGAGTTCGGCCAGCAGGGGACTGGCGCTGTCCGGATCGTTGAGGAAGGCCCGGTGGTAGGCGTCAGCCAGCCTGGCCCCGCGGTCGGCTATCCGGGAGTTCTCCGGGTCGTCGGCGATGTAGAGGTCCCCGGCGAGCATCCGTTCCCGGTTCGTGCGGGGGTCCCCTGCGAAGTGGTCAGTCATGGGATCAACGGTATCGGGAGAGCATGAAGGCATCCCCTGAACCTCGAATACCGGCTAGTACTACACGGAGCTGCCAGAAAACCGGGATGGTGACGTTGCCATCGGGTTTTCGGAGCGTTTTTTGGCAGCTCCGTGTGGTGGAGGCCGTGCAGCAAGGCTGCGAGAGGAATGCGCCCCTGGGATCACAGTTGGGCCACCTGGACCAATCCCCGCCCCTGCCACGTCCACCCGTACCAGTTGTGTCCCCTGCGCCAGAGATCTTGACAGGGGGGACACAGCTGGCACAGCTGACAATGAAGGTCACGGAAAGAAGGGGCGCCCGGTACCCCGGACGCCCCGCAGCCTCACCTGACGAGCTCTCCCTTGACGAGCTTGATGAGACGGTCGAGAACCGCACCACCCGAGGCATTCGACCCGTTGTGCTCGTACTCAGTCGTCACCCAGGCATGCATCTGCGGCAATAAGGCCGCCGTTTCGACGGAAAACTGGCGCGGCACATAGGCGTCGTCGTGGTACACCGCCGCAGCACAGGGCACCTCGGCAGCCCGGAGGGCGTCAGCGTCATACAGCTTCGGCCACGGATGGTTCGCAATGAGATTGGCAACCTCCTTCCACGGCCGCAGCTCCTGGTCGGTGTCGAACCACTCTGGCATGACGTGCTCACCGGTCAACAGGGTCGGATCCTGCTGGAAGTCCTCGGGCAGCATCCGCGCGGCCGACCAGTCGGTGACCACACCGTCGGCATAGGATGACTCGTGGATGACGGCGTACAGCGGGTTACGTCCGCCAAAAGGCAGCAGCCCGGCAAGATCATGGCGGAACGACCGTGAGGTGTGCGGATACTCCAGCAGGTAGTGCAGCTTCTCAGCCCCACCCGAGGCGCCCAGCAGGTGTCCCAACGACCGCAGCCGCGACGGCGTCACGATGTCACCGTTCGGAATGGTGACATCGCCCTTCTCGGCCAGCGCCATGAGCTCTGCGAGCCGCACCCGATCCTCCGGGAATCGCTTGTAGTACTCCAGCGACTTTGCGCGCAGCTGGTCGTAACAGGCGGTGTAGACCTCGTCAGCAGAACGTCCGACCGCCGACAGACCACCCGTAAAGTAACCCGCCGACAGCGACTCCGGGTAGGTGGACAGGTACCTCAGCAGGGTGAATCCGCCGAAGGACTGGCCCAGCACCGCCCATCTCTGAACACCGAGGTGACGACGGATGTCCTCGCAGTCCTCGACGATCTCGTCGGCACGCAGGTGAGTGAGGTACTCCGCCTGGCTGGCCGGATCCCCCACCGGCTCGCTCACTGGCGAGGACAGTCCAGTGCCGCGCTGGTCCAGCAGCACGAGCTGGTAGTCCTGCAGGGCCCGGGCCAGCCAGCCCGGGAATCCGGGATCACTCAGCGTCGGCCGCGGAGACTCACACCCCGGGCCGCCCTGCAAAAAGACGAGGTACGGCTTGTCGGTGCCGTCAGGAGCAGCAACCAGACGCGCATAAATCTCGATGGTGCGCAGGTCCTCGGGGTTGTTGTGGTCCAACGGGACCCTGAGGCGAATGTCATCTGTTAGCAGGCCAGGAATGTTGCGGTTCCACGTCATAGCATCAGCCTACGAGGCCCGGACACCAACCGAGTCGACTCCGTCACTCCTCGCCCAGCGGCGCGAGGCTTGCCATATCCAGAACCCTCAGTATTTTCTCAGCCTTCCCATGATGTTCCTCCATCCTCCGCAACTATCGTCACGGCTTGTCCCGTAGATTTGGGGGTCCATCAACAGCGCATCCCCGAGGTGACACCCACTCACCTATACTGAACAGATTTTGAGAATCTCTCAGGAACACGTACAGTTCAACGAGCCCCTGAACCTGCGGCAACGCTCGGAAGGAACATCACATGACCAACACCTCGACCAACGCCGGGACGGCTCTCAAGCGCACCGTCGCTCTGACCGCTGCGGCCGGACTCGTCGTCATGGGCACCATCGCCGAGGAGGCCCACGCCGCCCCCACCGGTACCCCTGGGGCCCATGCGGAGAAGGCTCCCACCCAGCAGACCAAGAAGGCGCCGACCAAGCAGGCCAAGCGCGCCACCCCGTACACCACCCAGTTCGCGCAGTCCCGTGCCCACCTCAACGTTCGTTCTGGACGTGGCACCGCGTACAAGCGTCACGGTCTCATCCACCCCGGCGACCGTCTCCTCATCGTTGGCAAGGACGTCCAGGGCTGGACCCCCGTCAACTACCGCGGCAAGACCTCCTGGGTCGCCACCCGCTACATCAACAAGGTCACCCGCCCGGTCGGCATCTTCGCCCAGCGAGGCGACCACAATGCCCGCACCAAGGCTGTTCAGCGCGACCTTTCGACCCTCAGCTACTTCCCGGGCAAGTGGGTCGGACTGCCTTACGGCCCATCCACCACCAACGCCGTCAAGGTGTTCCAGAAGGCCAATGCTCTCAAGCAGACCGGCGTCACCGACGCCGTCACCATGAGCCTGCTGCGCTCGAAGGCCAGCTACAAGCGCGCCGCCGAGGCCGAGAAGGCTGCCGAGACCGAGAAGGCAGCTCAGAAGAAGGCCGCCGCTCCGGAGCCGACGCAGCGTCACTCCGAGGAGTCCTCGCGCACCTCCCGTTCCTCCGAGCGCTCGGACCGTAGCGCCGCCGACGTCTCCACCAGTGGCGTCGCCGGAAGCTGCGGGGCCTCCTTCTACACCGATTCGCAGACCGCCTCCGGTGAGCCCTTCAGCTCCTCGGCCATGACGGCTGCCTCCAAGACCTACTCCTTCGGCACCCGCCTCAAGGTGACCAACAGGGCCAACGGACGCTCTACCGTCGTGCGCATCAATGACCGTGGACCCTACGTCTCCGGTCGCTGCCTCGACCTGACTCCGGCCGCCTTCAACCAGATCTCGTCGCCCAGCGCTGGCGTTGCCGACGTCACCTACGAGAAGGTCTCCTGAGCTCACCAGACATCGATCATGACAGCGTCAGCCCCCGATCCACTGCGGATCGGGGGCTGACGTCATGTTCAAGACTTCTCAGGCCAGGCCAAAGATCTCTGGCCCAGGAATCAACCGGCAGGAGCCTCCGGGCCGTCGTTGAACCACCAGGTGGCCTGTCCGGGAACTCCGGCCTTCTTGGCCTCCTCCGGTGCCTCGACCTTGTCGAGCTCGTGGACATTGCCCTCGGCATCCTCCCAGCACACCACCTCGCGGCGCACCGGGATCTGCACGGTCACCAGATCAGTGACGACGTAGCGGCGCAGCTTGGCACCAGCCGGCAGACCCATGGCGGGCACGGGCTCGGCGACCGGGAGAACCTCATCATCAGAGTGTTCCTCGGAGTGATCATCGCTGAGCGCCTCAGGACGGTTCTCGTCGTCCTCCTCGCCATCCTCAGCAACCGGGGAGCCCACGTTGTCCTCGTCACGGGGAGCCGCCGGAACGATGACCGGAGTGACGGTGGTGTCCTGGCCGACCTCGTCATCGTCGACGGGCTGGGTCTCGCCGACCTCCTCGGGGGAGTCGTCGTCAACCTCTGCGGCGTCGACGATGTCAGGATCGCTGTCGGCACCGCGTCCTGGCTGGGCGATGATGATGTCGTCATCATCGATCTCCAGTCCGGAACGACGAGCGGGCTCCATGCCGTAGTGGCCGTAGACCTCGGCCTCACGGTCACGCGAGAGATCGTCCTCCTCGGACGCCTCAGGGGCGGTCTCGATGATGTCGCGGTTGAACGGCACACTGACGTGGCTCGTGGAGTAATCGGCGCCGCGTACCGGAATGAAGTGCTCGTGGCCCTCCGAAAGCACGGTCACGAAAGTCACGGCACCGGTGACCTCGTCGGCAAAGATCTGCTGGATCGTCCCGACCTTCTCACCATCCGGTCCGACGACCTCGGCGTCGAACAGTCCGGGGATGTCCTTGGGATCCATGGCGCTGATGTCCATGTATCGACCTCTCGCTAGGGGGCTGGAACGTACGCGCATACACGCACTCTTCGCTTCAGCTTTTCACAGTGCAGGCGCCAACTGGCGCAATGCATCCGGGCGCGTCTCGAACTGAGCACCTGCCCGGATCGGGTCGACATGCCTTGGCCTGAGGATCAGAGCTCGTCAAGCCAATGGTCTGACGATCAGCAGTCCGAGAGTCAACGGTCGTTGATCGCGCTGACCATCCGGTCGACGGCCTCCTCGAGCAGATAGCGTGGGGTGGCGAAATTGATACGTGCGTGCCCCTCACCCCCGGGCCCGAAGGTGGGACCGTCATTGAGACGGATACGGGCGTGACGCAGCAGCCACTCCCCTGGCGAGGCCGGAAGCTCGTAGGCGGAGAAGTCGAGCCAGCCCAGGTAGGTGCCTTCAGGAATCCGGTAGGACACTCCCGGCAGTTGATCGGCCAAGGTTTCCGACAGCCACACCGCGTTGTCATGGATGTAGCAGTTGGCGGCATCCAACCATTCCTGACCGGAGTCGAAGGCGGCCTTGTTGGCAGCCATGCCGATCGTGGTGGCCCCTTCGGCGTCGAGCGGATGGACCTTCTGATCCCACAGCTTGGCCTGCTCATCGGTGAAGAGGGAGATGAAGGCCGTCATGAGCCCGGGGATGTTAAACGACTTCGACGCCGAGGACACCAGCACCGAGTGAGCGGCCGCTTGCTCGCTGATGCTGGCGTAGGGCACCGAGGCCTTGCGCTTCTCGCAGACCGGGACGAGAGGTCCATGGATCTCGTCGGAGATGACGAACCCGTGGTGACGCTCGACGACCTCGGCCAGTCCGCGCAGCTCGTCCGCAGTGAAGACGCGACCCAGCGGGTTGTAGGGCTGACAGAGGATGATCGACCCGGCACCCTTGGTGAAGGCCGCGTCGATGCCGTCAAGGTCGAGGGTCCAGCCCAGGTCGGAGTCGACCATCGGCACCGAGATGATCTCGCGTCCTTCCAGTCCCGGCACCTTCCAGAACGGCATGTATGCCGGGGAAGGGACGATCACGGGGCTTCCGGGAGCGCTATAGGTGCGGATGGCCAGCTGGACTCCGGACAGGACATTGCGCAGATAACGCACCTTGAGCGGATCGACCGTCAGGCCCTGGACCTTCTTCGCCCATGCCGCCCATGAGTGCCGCAGTCCGTTGTCGCGCGGATATCCGTAGGCGTGCTTCGCAACCATGTCCTCGATGGCCTGCTGGATGGGCGGGGCAACCCGGAAGTCCATCTCGGCCACCCACAGCGGGATGACCTCCTCGGCGACGTCTTCCCACCTGGCCGTTCCGCGTGAACGCAACCACTCGACAGTGGGGCTGTCGAAGTCGAAACCAGTCATTGCCGTCCTTCCATAGTCCTCGACCGGGGCGTTGCCCCGGTGCAACGCCCGTTCACCGGATATGTGGCTGCAGGTCGGTGACATGCAACCACATGCCCTTTCGTCTCAGCTTGTCACATACCACCGGGCACGTCTGCCGGGATTGCCGTCGAGAAGCTTGTAGGATCGTCATGTGATCTTCAAACGTGTCGGTGACTCCCGCCCATACCCTGGCCACGGGTACACGCAGAAGCAGTGGTCCCAGCTGGCACCCGTGCAGGTGCGCCTGGACCAGCTCGTCACGACGAAGAGCAACCTTGACCTGGCGAACCTTCTCGAGGACGACTCCACCTTCTACGGGGACCTCTTCGCCCACGTCGTGGCCTGGCATGGCGACCTCTACCTTGAGGACGGCCTGCACCGCGCGCTTCGTGCTGCCCTTCAGCAGCGTCAGACCCTCCATGCCCGTGTCCTCGAACTGGACTGATGCCCCGTCATGACTCCTGATGAACGTCGCCACTATCTGAGGATGGCAGGTACCCCGATCACCCTGCTGGCCCTCGTCATCCTCATCGCGGTGGCCATCCGCGCCGGATGGAAGGCCGTCAGTGCCCCCGTCCCCCCGCCACCGATCACCCCTTGCGTCAATCAGGACGTCAAGGGCAAGCTGACAACGAAGGACGTCACGGTTTCGGTGTACAACTCCGGTCACACCCGTGGCCTGGCGGGTAGCGTGTCGAAGCAGCTTGCCAACGTCGGGTTCGTCATTGATTCGGTGGCCAACCGTGAGCCCATGGTCAAGGAGGTGACGGTCATCGGCCACAACGCCAAGGATCCTGAGGTGAAGCTGGTTGCCGGCTACTTCCCGGCAGCAGTGTTGAAGTCGGATCCCAAGCGCGTCGATCATGAGGTTGAAGTAGTGCTCGGCGATCGCGACCCGAACTTCAAGACGGATGCACCGAAGTTCGTGAAGGTTGGTGAGCCCGTGTGTCTGCCGTCACCGTCACCGACCCCATCGATGCTGGCGACGCCAGGGGAAAAGCAGCCCTGACCATCAACCAGCCCCGTTAAGGCCACGGATCCATCTGGGTCCGTGGCCTTCCCATTCGTCTTCTTAGTCAGCCGGGTTGGTTGGCCTGCCCAGTCGGTTTTGGTCAGCTTGCTCAGCGACTTCGTCAGTGTGGTCACTCGGCCTGGACGCGCAGCCCGTGCCAGCGCGCCAACCGGCCTCCCCGGCCTATCTCGGTCAGCCTCTCGACAACGTACCGCCGTTGCCCCTGGGGGACGACGATGAGCAGCTCGTCACCTTGCTCCAGCTTGGTCTCCGCGCGCGGAGCAAAGGACCGGTCGCCACGGATGATGAGCGAGACGACGCAGTTACGCGGCAGCCGCAGCTCGCGGACCGTCACCCCGGACAGCCTCGACCCCTCGGGAACGTCAGCCTGCAGGAGGTCGGCAGCGATCTCGTCAAGGGGCGCAACCTCGATCGTCACGTCCTTGGCCATCTGCGGATCGACGACGCCGAGGAGCTTCGCCGCGCCCGGCAAGGTCGGGCCCTGGATACAGGTGAAGACGACGACGAGCACCAGGATGACGTCGAAGAACTTGTCGGCGCGCTCCATGTGGGACGCCATCGGGATCGTCGCCAAAATGATCGGCACAGCCCCGCGCAGGCCGGCCCAGGACAGGAAGAACCGCTCGTTGCGGCGGAACCCGAACCATGTCGTACAGGCAAGGACTGCCAAGGGGCGCGCGACAAAGGTCAACAGCAGGCCGGCAGCAACACCGGAGCCAACGGAGGCCCAGGTGAGACGGTCGGGATTGGCCAGCAGACCGAGCATGACGAACAAGCCGATCTGACAGATCCAGCCGATGCCCTCGGAGAAGGATCGGGTGGTGTGCTGATAGGGCAGGTCGCCATTGCCAATCATGACGGAGGCGACGTAGACCGCGGCGAATCCGGACACGCCGATCCACACACCGACACCGTAGGCGGTCACGGCCCATGCCATCGCAGCGATGGCGTAGAGGTTTCCGGATGGCAGGTTGATGCGTCGCCCGATCCTGACGGCCACCCACCCGACGCCCAGACCGACGCAGATACCACCGATGAGCTCAAGGGCAATGGATCCAAGAAGAGGGAGTACGCCGATCGTCGACTCCCCGGTTGCGACCCCGGTCAGTGCGATGACGACGAGGACGGTCGGGGCGTCGTTGAGGCCCGACTCAGCCTCGAGCACGGATCTGAGACGATTGGGCAGGGAGACCCCTCGAAGCACAGAGAACACGGCAGCAGAGTCAGTCGGGGCGGTGGCCGCGCCGAGAAGGGCTGCAACGCTCCAGTGCAGGCCGAGCGCGTAGTGGCCCAGCAGAGCCATGACGCCGAAGGAGACGCCTATCCCGGCGGTCGCCAGCAAGGCCGCTGAGCCCAGGGCCGGTCGGATGTCTTTCCAGTTGGTCGATAATCCGCCATCGGCAAGGATGAGCACGAGGGCAGCGAAACCGATGGCGTGTGCGGCACCTAGGTCGTTGAAGTCAATGCCGAAACCGATGGGGCCGAGCAACATACCGACCAAGAGGAACAGCAACAGAGCAGGCAGTCCCAGACGAGTGCCGATCCGGGCCGCGAAGGCGGCCATCAACACGACGACGGCGCCGATGAACAGGGCGAGGTCAGAGGGTTGCACGAGGTCATTATTCCAGCAGGACGACGTCCGTCATGGATCTGGACACCATGGGGAACGCCGTCTCGCGAGAAGCGGACATCAGAAGGGTCCGTTGAAGGTCGTGAACTCCGGAGGGTACTGCTCCGGTGGTGGGTTGCTCCCGAAGCCGACCGGGGCGGTCTCTCTTTCGGACTATGCCCCAACCCGCTAAACACAAGGTCCCGGGAACCTCTCAGCTCCCGGGACCTTCTCGGCGGTGACGGAGGGATTTGAACCCTCGGTAGCTCTCGCTACACCCGCTTTCGAGGCGGGCACTTTCGGCCGCTCAGACACGTCACCATGAACAACGGTAGCGAATCCATCACCTCTGGCCAAAATTCGGGTGTCAGGGACACGACGATCAGGTGTCAGAGTGTGTCAGGGGCGGCTGTCCTCGTCCTCACTGCTGACCTCAGCCTCCTCGGCCGTCTCGACCGCCGGGTCCACCTTCGTGTTCTTCTTGTCGAATCTCTTGGCGACCACGAGTGCCAGCCCGATGTAGAACACCAACAACCCAGCCATGATGAAGGACATTTGGTAGATCGTCCCGACCATCGAGAGGTCGCTGAGGTTCAGGTAAGTCAGCGGCACGACCGCGTAGATGATCGCGAAGACCAAGGCGATCCCGTTGTTGCGGGTCACGATGAACATGTTCGAGATCGGCGACGTGACGAAGTTGACGTACAGCCACGGCACCAGAGCCACCGCAATGTCAGCCGACTGCTGGAACTTCGCGCCCAACAGCCACGGCAACACCGGCGGGATGAGCACATACAGCAACCCGAAAGGCACAATGCCGATGAGGAACGACCTCACCACCGACTTCTTGACGGTCTGGTAGAACTTCCCGGCGTCGGAGACCGACAGCTTCTGGAAGAACACCTGGGACAGTGCTTGGTTGATGACCGACGCCGGCATCTGCATCAACGTCCAGGCGATGTTGAATCGACCGTAGCCAGCCGTCGAGAACTTCACCATGATGATCATGTTGACGCCCTGCTGCCGGATGGCGTCGACAATGGCGTTCGGAGCCGTCAGCAGAGGGAGCTGCCGATACTTGCGCATCACCGCACGCATCGGCATGTCGGATTCCTCGATGGCGCGCAGGTCAGGACCCAAACGGCGTCGAAAGTTGTTGAGCGCCAAGCACTTGCCCAGGAAGGTCGCGACGACCTGACCGAAGGCGGCGGCATTGATGGCACACGAGGTGATACGTCCGACCGCCGTCGTCGACTGGCACCACAGCGCGTTGGTGCCGATGATGCCGAACTGTTTGCGTCGGTTCGCCCAGTAATTGACGACGTTGACCTGGGTGTAGGCGAAGACGATCGGGCCGACCGCCAACAACCACCACCGGGCCTGCGGCTTGCCGAGCAGCCCACTGAGGAATCCGCCCAGGGGAATCATCGACAGCATCGCCAACGTCGAGACGACTGCGTTGATCCGCGTCGCCAACCGGAGCACCCGTTTGGCCTCGGAGTTGTCCCGCGGCAGCACGATGGCCATTTCGTAGCGCAAGGCTGCGGCAGGGATGACGAACTGGGAGACGGCCATGATGGCGCCATAAATACCCCAGTCAGACGGGTCAATGTGGTGGGTGACGTAGAGGGTGGCCAGGGCAGCAATCAACTGAGCCAGGCCAGTCCCACTCATGACCTTCGTCACCGAGGCGAGAAACTCATGGCGCTGGATGTAGGCGTGAGCGCGTGGGAAGCGCACTCGATTCTCCTCGGTCGCCGCGGTATTTCCGGAAGGCGTCTGCTCCCCGGATTCCGACGGCGTCGATTCCGTTGGGGTGTTGGTCACCCATCCACGGTACAGGCCCGATGACCGCCGAAGAATTCGCGCAGCAGGGCGGACGACTCGTCGGCCATGACACCGGAGACCACTTCGGGACGGTGCGGAAGCCTCGGATCGCGCATGACGTCGAAGAGGGAACTGACGGCTCCGGCCTTGGGATCGAAGGCTCCGAACACCACCTTCGGGATCCGCGCGGCGACGATCGTCCCGGCGCACATGGTGCACGGTTCCACGGTGACGACGAGGGTGCAGTCATCCAGACGCCACCCGTCCCTGACCTCCGCAGCACGGCGGATGACGAGCACCTCGGCGTGAGCGGTCGGGTCACCGGTGAGCTCGCGCTCATTGCCCGCCTCGGAGAGGACCTCGCCGTCAGGGCCGAGAATCACCGCACCAATGGGGACGTCACCCCACTGCGCAGCACGACGTGCCACGACGAGAGCCTGGGCCATGGCCTGACGCCAACCCGGCATCGGGCCAGCCACGGATCAGCGCACCGAGGTGTTGGCGGCCCGCTCGAACTGCGGTCCGAAGTGAACCCGGGCGGCGATGTCGGCCAGGATCTCGTCGGAGTCCTCGTCGGCCTCGGCGAAGGCCTCCATGTCGAACTCACCCACTCCGGCGTCGGCAAGCATGTCGCCATCGCCCATCGTCTCGGGGTCGTCGTCGGGGTCAGGAATGTCCTCGCCCAGGAAGTCAGCGACGTCGCGAGCGATCGGCCAGTCATTGGCCTGGGTGGAGTCGGACAGGAAGACCTGCACGTTGCGACCGCGAACCCGGACGATGACATAGAACTGGTGGTCGATCGAGACCATGCCGACGGCTCCTGCGTCGCCAGGGAGACGGCGCAGCTGGGTGATGAGCTCGTCGAGATCGTTGGCGAGCATCGGCTCCATGGGGACCGCGGTCCGCTCGCCATCATCGTTGTAGAGAGCTACGACGAAGTCGATCTCGTCCTCGCCGGCGTCCTCGAGATCATCGTCGTCATAGTCATCGTCATCATCGTCGTCGTAGTCGTCCTCGTCATCGGGCAACTCGTCGTACTCATCGAGATTGTCGTAGTCATCGACGTCATCGTCGGGAACAAACTCGTCATCGCTGAACCGGGACATGACGACCTCCTTGGGGGCGAACGTCTCCATCGTTGCAGACATCTGGCCGCGGAAACAGTCGCAGGGCCGATTTGAGCGCGAACTTCTCGACGGAAGGAGGAGTCGAGGCAGTGTGGACGGTGCTGTACCTGCCGTTATCGGCGAAATTCGCCGAGTATTGGCCGAATCAGGCCATGGCAACGTCACCACCCCTACCGACAGGCTCCCCGACAGCAGCTACTTCCGTACACCGGCGCCGCACATCCCCCACCCATTCACTCCTCGGCCCCCGAATCTGGTGGCCGAGTGCCGCCAGTTACTCGTCATGTGCGAAGGTTGGTTTCGTGGAACTCAATGTCATGGATCATCCCCTCGTCTCCCACAAGCTGACCCTGCTGCGCTCAGTGGACACCCCCAGCCCAGTGTTCCGTCAGCTCGTCGAGGAGCTCGTCACCCTCATGGCTTACGAGGGCACCCGCGAGGTGCGCATCGAGCCGACCACCGTCACCACCCCGCTCACCACCACCGAGGGTGTCGCCCTGGCCCGCCCCAAGCCGCTCGTCGTCCCGATCCTGCGCGCTGGCCTGGGGATGCTCGAGGGCATGATGCGCCTCGTCCCGTCGGCCGAGGTCGGCTTCGTCGGCATGGCCCGTGACGAGGAGACCCTCCAGCCGATGACCTACGCCGAGCGTCTTCCCAAGGACCTCTCCGGCCGTCAGTGCTACGTCCTCGACCCGATGCTGGCCACCGGCGGTTCCCTGGGCGGCACCGTCGAGTTCTTGGTTCGCCGCGGCGCCGACCACATCACCTGTCTGTGCATCCTGGCCGCTCCAGAGGGCATCGAGAACTTCCGCAAGCTCGTCAGCGATCTCGAAGTCCCCTGCCACCTCGTCGTGGCCGGCGTCGACGACCACCTCGACGAGCACGGATACATCGTCCCCGGCCTCGGTGACGCCGGCGACCGTCTGTACGGCCTGGCCGAATGACGCAACTGCGCCCCGAAGACCTGCGCGGTCTGGCGACCCTGCTGGGTTCCCCCGAACCCAGCAGGGGCGTCCCGCCGTGTTGGCACTGGGTCCTCCTCCTTGACCCGGTCGACCCCGCCAGCCTCGACGAGGACGGGTACACCATCGGCTCCCCGATCACCCCGAAACCGGGTATGACGAGGATGTTCGCCGGCGGTCGGGTGCGCACCACGACCCCGTTGGCCCTCAACCGCGAGACCACTCGCACCACTGAGGTCGCCTCGGTCACCGACAAGCAGGGGCGTCGCGGCCCTCTTCACTTCGTGACGATGAGATCCACCTGGGCACAGGACGGCCAGGACTGCCTGGTCGACGAGCAGGAATACGTCTTCCTGCCAACCCAGTCCTCCGATCCCTCACCCGCGGGTGCCGGGCAGACCGACGGCGACGGGTTCCTGGCCACCGAGCCTCTGTTGGTGACCTTCTCGGCCCTGACGGCCAACCCCTACCGCATTCACTGGGACCGCGACTTCTGCCGTCACAACGGTCACGATGGACTGGTCGTCCACGGACCGCTGCAGGCCCTCCTCATGGCGCAAGCCTTCCCAGGCGAGACCTACGTCGGGAAGGAGTTCTCCTACCGCTTCCGCGCCTCCGTGACCGCCCCGACCCGACTGACGGTCGGCATCGAGGACGGCGAGGCACAAGTCCGTCGCCCCGACGGTACGGTCACCGCGACAGCAACCCTCGAGGAGTTCTGACCCAGGCGCCCCGTTCGGACTTCCTGGGCCGCAGTCTCACGAGGCAGGGAGCGAACTCAGTTCGCCAGTCCCTCGACGACCTCAGCTCCTGGCAGGGACACCAGGTCAGCACCACTGACGATGAGCTTTGAGCTGCGCAATCCCGATCCGATGCACACGGCCTGGGCCTCGGCGACGCGCGGGTCAATCCAGATCGGCCACTCAGCGGGCAGGCCCACTGGGGTGATCCCGCCGTATTCCATTCCGGACATGCTGACGGCCTCGTCTATGGGCGCGAAGGACGCCTTGCGGGCGTCGAGCTTCTTGCGCACCACCTTGTTGACGTCAACCCTCGTCGTTGCGAGGGCCAGACAGGCGACGTACTTCTCGACGTCACCGCGTTTGCCCTTGACGATGACGCAGTTGCCACACGTTTCGGGACCCTCACCGAAGGCCTCACACAAGGCGTCGGTGTCGGCGATCTCGGGGTCAATGCTGAAGACGACTGCCGACGACAACTCGGCGGCTCGACCGGCGACCGTCGCGGCCAGCAGCTCGGGGTGATCGGCAGCGGGCAGGTGTTCAACGGAGTCGTACATGCGACCCACCGTAGTCACCGTCGATCACACGCCGGGACTGTCTCTCACACCGCGGACGGATACCGTTGACCGTGGTTGTTTCGACGACGAGGAGAACGATGACCGACGATACGAAGGAAGCGACCGGCGAATCCCGCCCGAATGCCAACGATCCGATCCCCACCGATTACGCCGACCGCGCCAAGGGCATGGGCGCCTCGGTCATCGACGGTGGTGCCGCGTTCCGAGTGTGGGCCCCGCACGCCGAGGCCGTCGCCGTCACCGGAACCTTCGACGACTGGGCAGCCCAGCCCAGGGGAGACAAGGACGACGCCGATAAGGTTCGCTCGACCAAGTTCCAGCTCGTCAGCGAGAACAACGGCTACTGGTACGGCCAGGCCGCCGGTGCCACGGTGGGCGACGAGTACCGTTTCGTCATCATCAACGGCGACCAGGTGATCTCCCGCATCGACCCTTACGCCCGCCACGTGACGAGCTCGGTCGGCAACGGCATCATCACCGATCCCGACGCCTATGACTGGGAGGGTGACGACTTCACTCCCCCGACCTTGAACGAGCTCGTCATCTACGAGATGCACGTCGGAACCTTCTTCGACAAGGACCCTGACGACGACAAGCCCGCCGACCTGGGCGACGTCGAGGACAAGATCGACCACCTCGTCCACCTGGGCGTCAACGCCGTCGAGCTGATGCCTCTCATGGAGTTCGCCGGGGATTATTCGTGGGGTTATAACCCGGCCCACATCTTCGCCGTCGAGAGCGCCTATGGCGGCCCGGAGAAGTTGCGCGACCTCGTCAAAACCTGCCACAAGCACGGCCTGGCGGTCATCATCGACGTCGTCTACAACCACTTCGGCCCCTCGGACCTCGACCTGTGGCAGTTCGACGGCTGGAGTGAGAACGACAAGGGCGGCATCTACTTCTACAACGACTGGAAGTCCTCGACGCCGTGGGGCGACACCCGCCCCGATTACGGCCGCGGCGAGGTCCGCGAGTTCATTCGCGACAACGCCATGATGTGGCTGGAGGAGTTCCACGCCGACGGCCTGCGCTACGACATGACCCCGTACATGCGCAGCGTCGATGCCGGTGAGATGAACATCCCCGACGGCTGGAGCCTCACCCACTGGATCAACACCGAGATCCGCGAGAAGTTCCCGCGCGCCATCACCATCGCCGAGGACCTGCACGGTGAGCCCAAGGTCGTCTCGACCGAGGACGACGGTGCCGCCTTCCACGCCCAGTGGGACAACCATTTCGTCCACCCGATCCGCGCTGCCGTCGTCGCCGCCTCCGACGAGGCCCGCGACATGGACGCCGTGCGCGATGCCGTCGAGTTCTCCTACGGTGACGCCTTCTCCCGCGTCATCTACACCGAGTCCCACGACGAGGTCGCCAACGGTTCGGCCCGCGTCCCCCAGGAGGTCGACGACGACGATCCGACCGGCTACTACGCCCAGAAGCGCTCCACCCTGGGAGCGGCCCTGGTACTCACCTCGCCGGGTCTGCCGATGATCTTCCAGGGCCAGGAGCTTCTGGAGGGCGAATGGTTCCGCGACACCGTCCCGCTGCATTGGGATCAGGGCGCTCAGTTCAAGGGCATCTTCCGGATGTACCGCGATCTCGTCAGTCTGCGTCTCAACGAGGAGGGCCACACCCAGGGCCTCACCGGCCAACACGTCGAAACCTTGCACCTGCACCCGGACAACCACGTCTACGCCTTCCATCGCTGGGCTGACGGTGGCCCGCACGACGACGTCGTGGTGGCGGTGAACCTCGATTCCAAGGCCTGGGGTGAGTACACCATCGGGATGCCGGCCGCCGGCCGCTGGGTGACCAGGTTCAATTCCGATGCGAAGGTGTACTCGGATGCCTTCGCCGGGGTCGACGTTCCCGAGTGGTTTGTCGCAGCCGAGGATGATTACGACGGCCACCCGGCCTCCGCGACCCTTGTTCTGCCGCCTTACAGTGCGGTCATCTTGTCGCGCGCCTGAGGTCGCCGACGTACCGACACGTGTGACGAGAACAGCGCCACCGGAGCGGGGGAAGTCAGGACGATTTCCCCCGCTCCTCTCACATCCGAACTTCCTTCTCTGTTCGACTTGCAGTTGAGACCATGAGGTCCATACTTTCTGGAGTGAGTCGCAGACATGGACGGCACGCGGTGGCCAAGGCCACCCAGCCGATCACTGATCCTGAACCGATCCGAGCCATGAAGCCGGGGCTGGCCCTGGCTGCGTTGGGAATCGTCTTTGGTGACATCGGAACCTCGGTGCTCTACTCCCTTCAAACGATGTTCTCGATGGAGAACCATGCCGTTCGACCCACCCACGGTGACGTCATGGGGATCATCTCGATGATCTTCTGGTCGATCCTGCTGGTGGTGTGCGTCAAGTACGTCATCTTCGTGATGCGTGCTGACAACGACGGTGAGGGCGGTATCCTCGCGCTGATGGCCTTGGTGCGTCGTCTCATGGCCAGCCGCAAGGGCACTGGCATGACGGCAATGTTGCTCGGCATCATCGGCGCCGGCCTGTTCTACGGAGATTCCCTCATCACCCCAGCGATCTCGGTGATGAGCTCGGTGGAAGGCATCACGGTGGCCAATCCGGGCGCCGAGATGATCGTTCTGCCCGCCTCGGTCGTCATCCTGACGATCCTGTTCATCGTGCAGAGACGAGGGACGGCAGTCATCGGCAAGGCCTTCGGGCCGGTGATGGGTATCTGGTTCCTCACCCTGGCGGCCCTGGGCATCCCGTGGATCATCAGCAAGCCCTTCATCATCACGGCCCTGTCCCCGCATTGGGCGATCCTCTTCGCCGTCGAGCGACCCGGAATGGCCTTCATCGCGATGGGCGCTGTCGTCCTGACGATCACGGGTGCCGAGGCCCTCTACGCCGACATGGGTCACGTCGGCGCCCCGTCGATCCGACTGGCTTGGTTCGCCGTCGTGCTGCCGTGTCTGCTCATCAACTACCTGGGGCAGGGAGCGATGATCCTCGAGCATCCCGACTGGATCGACAATCCCTTCTTCCGGCTGGCACCCGGCTGGGCGACGATCCCGCTCGTCGTCATTGCCACGATGGCCACCGTCATCGCCTCCCAGGCCGTCATCTCCGGCGCCTTCTCGATGAGCTCAGAGGCGACCCGTCTGGGACTGTTGCCACGTCTGAGCGTGCGTCACACCTCGAAGTCCGAGGGCGGCCAGATCTACATCCCGGAGATCAACTGGATCCTCTTCGTCGGCGTGCTGGCGCTCATCCTCATCTTCCAGACCTCGACGAAGCTGGCCACCGCCTATGGCCTGGCCGTCACCGGCACCTTCTTGCTGACGACGAGCCTGTTCCTGGTGCTGGCCCACCGGGCGTGGCACTGGCCCATGTGGGCTCTCATCCTCTTCGGTGTCATCGTCGGTGGCGTCGAGCTGTCGATCTTCGCCGCCAACCTGCTGAAGATCGCGTCCGGCGGCTGGATTCCGCTACTCTTCGCGGCCATCATCATCGCCATCATGACGACCTGGCGACGCGGTACCGCCTACATCGCCAAACAGCGGCAGAACGACGAGGGTCCGCTGGACGACTTCCTCGACTGGGTCCATGAGACGGAGCCGACCCGCGTGCCCGGACTGGCGATCTACCCGCATCCGGGACGAGCGACGACCCCGTTGGCCATGCTGAACAACCTCAAGTTCAATCATGTGCTCCACGAGCACAATGTCATCATCTCGATGGTGGTGGAGAACGTCCCACACGTGCGTCACGTCAATCGCATCGAGAAGGTCGATCTCGGCAGGCCGACCGACGGCATCGTCTACATCGCCTGTCACGTCGGATTCGCCGACTCCCAGGACGTCCCGAAAGCACTGGCCCTGGCGGCAGACAAGTACCCGGTGCTCAAGGAGCACCTTGACGACGCGATCTATTATCTGTCGCTGGTCGACGTGAAGCGCTCCGAGCCGAAGCAGGGGGCGAAGATGACCGCCTGGCGCAAGGTGCTCTACGTGGGTCTAGCACGCAACCAGGCCGACCGGACGCGAGTGTTCCGCATTCCGCGCACCCGTGCAGTGGTCATGGGTGAGGCCGTCGATCTGTGACGATCCGGCGGCGCTGACGACGGTGTGATTCCCGGGGCTCGAGGGCCTCGGGAATCACACCGTCGTGGGGGCGATGAGTTCCAGGAACCGCGCCGCGAAGGCCTTCTCGGCGGTGACAACGTCCTCGTCGCGACGCACCGCCTCGGCAGCTGCGATGGCCTCTGACCAGGGGAGACGCTGTTTCCACTCCTTCTCGGTGTGGCCGATGGTCCAGCCGTCGAAAATCTCCGGGGTGCATTCCGGGTGGAACTGGACTCCCCAGACGCGTTCGGCGAATCGGACCGCCTCGACCTGTCCGGAAGGATCGCGGGCAAGCAGCACGGCGTCCTCGGGCAGGACGACGGCGACGTCATTGTTGAAGTGGATGCCACGGTGGCCGGAGTAGACCGACAGCAACGGGTCCTTCTCCCCGTCCGGGGTGAGGTGCACCTCAGTCGGTCCGAGGCAGAGATGGTCTGAGGTGCACACCCGGCCTCCCAGGGCGACGGTGGCGAGCTGGTGGCCCAGGCAGACACCCAAGAAGGGGATGCCCGCGTGGACGGTGCGCACGATGAGTTCTCGGGTGGGCGCGAGCCAGGGAGCCTGGACGTCATCCTGGCAGCCCATGGATCCGCCCAGCACCACGAGGGCGTTGGCGTCAACGGTGGGTGGCACCGGGTGGTCCCAGGCATTGACCTCGACGACGTCTGCGCCGGCGTCGCGCCAGAGCTGTCCGAGCCTGCCGGGGTTGCAGGAGGACTCGTGGACGATGACCAGGATCCGTGTCATGACGGAAAGACTACGGATTTTCTGTCACCGTCGTGTGTCAGAGCTGTTGCGAACCGTGTGCGGATCGTGACGTGTCGGAGGAGTCCCCGGTTCTGGCGCGTTGGTGTTGAAGTCAGTCCTCCGCCAGGACCCGCTGGGCTGTTGCCGGGTCATTGGTGATGACGGCGTCGACGTCGAGGGCCCGGGCAGCACGCAGGTGGTCGGGAGTGTCCAGAGTCCAGGTGCGCACCGTGAGGCCGGCGTCGTGGAACGTCGGGACGTCATCGCGGTCGGCGAGGAGATGGGCTCCTGGATGGACGGCCTGGACGTCGAGGTGGCGGGCGTAGTCCCAGGGATCGACGATGTCGTCGGCGTAGAGGATGGCGCGTTCGACCCGGTTGTGGGTGCGCTCGGCGACTTCGGCCATGCAGCGGTGGTTGAACGAGGAGATGACGATGCGGTCGGCCATGTGGTGGGCGTCGATGGCACGGGCGACGGCCTCGATGAGGCTCGGGTAGCGCTCGACGCTGTTCTTGAGCTCGATGTTGAGGCCGAGGGTGGTGTGGGCGAGCAGGTCAAGGACCTCGTCGAGGAGGGGGACCTGGGCGCGTGGATGGTCGGTGTGGGCGGCCGCGTTGAGGGAACGGACCTGGTCAAGGGCCATGGAGACGATTGGGCCGTGTCCGTCGGTGGTGCGATCGACGGTTTCGTCATGACAGACGACGACGTGGCCGTCGCTGGTGAGTTGGACGTCGAGTTCAATGCCGTCGGCGTCGAGGTCGATGGCGTTCTGAAAGGCGGGAAGGGTGTTTTCCGGGAACTGCATGCTGGAGCCGCGGTGGGCCCACACGGTGGTCATGAGGTCATGATGCCACGGGCATTGACCGGCGTGCCTGCGCCAGTACGCTGGATGGCATGGTCATGACCGGTATCGTGTTCACCATTCTGTGCATCCTGGCTGTCGCTGTCCCACTCGCACTGTTCATCCTCGCCCTGCTGTCAATCCTCAGCTCGGACATGCTGACGGGAGCCGGGAAGCTGATCTGGATCGTGGTGTGCTTCTGCTTCCCGATCATCGGGCCGATCGTGTGGTTCATCGCCGGGAAGAACATGGCGTTGAGCTGAGTTCCCAACCAGGGAACATGGTGCACACGTCGTGCCAACGGACGTCCGTAGAGCATTGATCCTGCGTCTTTGCCACACTCCTCCAAGAACCACGAAACCCCGCCACGAGGGCAGGGTTTCGATCTTGCGCGCCCGGAGGGATTCGAACCCCCAACCTTCTGATCCGTAGTCAGATGCTCTATCCGTTGAGCCACGGGCGCTTAGCGCTGCGCGCGTTGCTAAACGTTACAACGCTCGATCCTGCAATGCAAACTTGAGGACCTCCAACCCCGTCCAACCCGCTTGAGCAGCGGATCTGAGAGCCATCGGCACCCGAGCCGCCGTCTGGCGCCCCAATGGACACCTGGCGGTAGCACTCCAGGAAAGCACCGCGCCCGGCACCCTCCAAAAAGGAGTCACCGGGCATCCGCGGAGGTGGCGGGATTTGAACCCGCGATGGGATTACCTCCCAAACCCGCTTAGCAGGCGGGCGCCATAGACCTGACTAGGCGACACCTCCAAGTGCCGTGTCAGCCTACCGTCTCAACCCCCATCCCTCCAATTCCGGCCCCCTTTCGCATCCGCGTCAACACCACGGCGGCTCAGACAAGAACAGCCGCTCGCGGCTGTCTCCCCGCGTGTCGCGATTTGCAGACCCTTGGCCAGCCGGTCCCACGTCCCATTGGTGCCAGCGGTTACGATGGGGTCCGCCCCATCGACATTTGCGGAAAGGCACGAGCATGGCTGACGAGTCACACGGCGCCAACTCGCCGTCTCCACGTCACGCCGCCAGACCGGACTGGATGGACGACCCGGAGGCCAACGAGGACACCCATGTCCTGCGTCTCCTGCGTCGCGCGGACCTCGAGGCCGCAGCGCGAGGACCCGTGTCCTCCCCCCGTCCACGTCGCTCAGCCACCGAGCCACCCATCACCGCCCCGCAGCCGCCCAGCGAGCCACGACCATGTCCCACCCCGGCCCGTCGTGCCGCGTCGTCATCACCGGCAAGCAGAGGTCGGCACACCCCGTCGCGGTGGAACGAGGAGGCCAGACTCAATCACGCCTTCCGCACCTGTCTGGGATGGACCGTTCTCGGAGCGATCGTTCCGGGCCTTACCCTGTCTCGCAGTCGCACCCCACGTCGCCGGGTCGCGGGACTGACGGTCACCGGCTTCCTCCTCATCGCGCTAACCATCGCCGTCTTCTTCATCCTGACCAACCCGACGGTCGCAGCAACCGTCGTCGTACGTCCGAAGCTGCTGACCGCGCTGACCTGGGGCCTGCCGATCCTGGCCATCGTCCTGGTCGCTCTGCTCACCTTCTCCCACCTGGACCTCCGCCCCCGCGGTATCACCCAGGGCCAGCGATGGCTCTCGACCGTCCTCGTCACCGCGTTGTGTACCATCATCGCGACCCCCTTGGCCGTCGCCGGGCGCTATGCCTACGACGAGGCACACATGCTCGGTCGGATCTTCACCGACCAGCGCTCCGGCACTCGTCCCTCCATCGACTACAACCAGGACGTCAAGGCCATTTGGGCCTCCAAACCACGGGTCAACGTTCTGCTCGTCGGAGCTGACGACACCAAGGCGCGCAACTACAGCGCCGATAATTCCATGAACACCGACACGATCATGGTGGCGTCGATCAACACCTCCAACGGTGACACCTCCATCTTCCAGATCCCCCGCAACACCGCGAAGATGCCCTTCCCGGCTGATTCGCCACTCCACCAGGACTTCCCTGATGGTTTTGTCGGGAAGGACGGCGACGGCAGCAACCCCGACTACATGGCCAACGAGATTTGGTCGACGGTGTCGGCCCACCACGTCGATCGCATGGGCGAGACCGACTACCCCGGAGCTGACGCCCTCAAGCTGGCCACCGGTGAGGCTCTCGGCCTCAAGATCGACTACTTCGTCATGCTCGACATCGACGGCCTTCAGAAGCTCATTGACGCCCTTGGCGGCGTGACCGTCAACGTCAACGAGCGTCTGCCCATCGCTGGCAACACCGAGGGCAAGAAGCCCGACGGCTACCTCAAAGTTGGCCCTGACCAGCACCTCGACGGTTACCACGCCATGTGGTACGCCCGGTCACGGTCGGAGAGCACCGACTACGACCGCATGGGACGTCAGTCCTGCCTCATGAAGGCTGTTCTCGACCAGGCCAGCCCGCAAACCGTCCTGACGCGCTTCGAGTCGATTGCTGACGCCTCCGGTCAGATGGTCGTCTCCGACATCCCGCAGGGCATGCTGCCGGCCTTCGTCGACCTGGCCATCAACATGCGTGACGCCAACATCAACCGCATCGTCTTCACCAATGGCAAGCACGGGTTCGTCTCGGCCAATCCGGATTACGACCTCGTCCGCAAGCAGGTGGATGCCGCCATCCATGGCGTCTCGGAGACTAGGAACAAGAACAAGCCGGTGACGGGAGCCTCGGCAGCCAAGCCCAGCAAGACGGCCACGCCGAAACCGACCCGGAGCGCGTCGAAGAAGTCGTCGCACAGCGCCACCCCAAGTTCCTCGCCGACCAGCCACGACGTCTCGCAGTCGGTGACTGACGCCTGCGCCTACAACCCTCAGGAACCCTGACGAGCGGCGCTTGGGAAGGGATCTCCCTGGGTTGCACCTCGCTGGCTGCCCCCGTGCAGGCGGGTGAGCCGGCTAGAGCCCCGCAGGCGGGTGACCTGAGCGGGTGAGGCCCGCCGTCGTCAGTGGTGTGGGGCCGCAGTACTCCCTCGAACGACCAGCGGAGCCGACACCATCTCCGAGGTGGACTCATGACGAGCCCCCTGCAATTGGGCCATGAGTTCCTCGGCAAGACGCTGACCGATTGCGGCAAAATCCTGACGCACCGTCGTCAACGTCGGCCACACCAAATTGCCCAGGATGTCATCGAATCCCACCACGGACACGTCCTCAGGCACCCGGACCCCCATGTCCAGCAGACCGATGATGAGGCCTGCCGCCATCTCGTCATTACTGGCCACCACTGCGGTCGCGCCGGCGGCCTTGAGGCGGCGAGCGGCCTCGCATCCCGACGAAGCCGTCCAGTCTCCGACGACGACGTCGGGAACATCACAGTCGTTGGTCTCCAAACACTCCTGCCAGGCTTGACGACGCACCGCGGCCTGGCGGGAGTAGGTCGGCCCGCTGACGAGGTGGACGGTTTGGTGCCCCAACGCCAGGAGGTAGTCGACAGCAGCGCGCACCCCAGCGGCTTGGTCGCACCCCACGGTCGAGAATCGGCTGCACGTCGGACCGGCCACGACAACCGGCGCGCCTGGCGGCACCTCGAGCTCGTCAAGTCGATCGAGCTCAAGACCCTCGATGATGAAACCGTCGACCCGCCCCGACATCCGCTTCATGGCGTGCCCGTAGGCCCCGACGAGGTCATCGGTGGGTTCGAGGCGATCCAGGACGACGGCGAAATCACTACGCCGGGTGGCGTCGACGATGGCCTGAACAGTGCGCAGCTCGCCGGTGCGAGAAAGATCCGTGGCAAGGACGCCAATGGCACTCGTGCGCCCCGAGCGGAGGCTGCGAGCGGCGAAATTGGGCGAGTACCCCACCTCGGCCATGGCCTGGAGAACCTTCTCGACGGTCTTCGGTCGGACCGCGTCAGAGTGATTGACGACGCGTGACACAGTCTGCTGAGATACTCCGGCAGCTGCGGCGACATCGCCCATCGAGGGTCGGGACGATCCACGACGCTGTTGCTCGGTCATCACAACGCCCTTCACGACAGTGGGCCATCTGCCCGCATCCGGCTCGCCACCGCGTCCACCGTCGGACGGGCGTGGAACTGGCGAATTCTGGCCCACATCATTGCACCCGGAGCGTGGCCGGACCCGGGGTGACGACATAGAGATCAGGGTGGGTGAATCCTGCGTCGCGGAAAGCCTTGACGACCTGCCTGGCAGCGTCGTTGCGGACATCGCGGTCGACCAGGGCGATGGCACAACCACCGAATCCACCACCGGTCATCCGCGCACCGAGGACCCCGGCAGCGCGGGCTGCGTCGACGGCGGTGTCCAGCTCGGGGCAAGTGACCTCGTAGTCGTCACGCAAGGAGTCGTGGGAGGCGTCCATGAGCGGTCCGACCTCGCGGATGCGTCCGGCGTCGACGAGCTTGGCGAACTGAGTGACGCGGTCATTTTCGGTGACGACGTGACGGACGCGGCTGGCCATCTCCTCGTCGTCGAGGGCTGACAATGCGGCGCCGAGGTCGCCGACCTCACGCAGGCTGGCGACGCCAAGAATGCGGCAGGCGCTCTCGCAGGCGCGACGTCGTGCCTCGTACTGACCGTCGACGAGGCGGTGGGAGGCTCGGGTGTCGATGACGAGGAGTTCCAGGCCGGCGGCGTCGAGGTCGAAGGGAACCTGACGAACCGACCAGTCGTCGCAGTCAAGGAGGAGGGCGTGGCCGTCGGTGGTACGCAGGGACGCCGTCTGGTCGAGGCCCCCGGTGGGAGCTCCGGCGACCTCATTCTCCGCGGCGCGGGCGGCATTGACGAGGTCGGTGCGGCCAGCGTCAGAGTCGGACAGGCCGAGGTCGTAGAGATCCGCGAGGGCCAGCCCGACACCACACTCGACAGCTGCCGACGAGGACAGACCTGCCCCCAGCGGGACGCAGGTGACGAGAGCAGCCTCGAACCCGCCGATCTCGTAGCCAGCCTCGCGCAGGGCCCATGCGACGCCGGCGGTGTAGGCCTGCCAGCCATTGACCGACCCGGGAGCGATCTCGTCGAGGGTTCCCTCCCAGGAGAGGATGGAGTCGGCAAGCTGGGAGACGAGGACAACCTTGTCGTCGTCTCGACGTCGGGCGGCGACGTAGGTGCGGTGAGGCAGGGCGATCGGCAGGCAGAAGCCATTGTTGTAGTCAGTGTGCTCGCCGATGACGTTGACACGTCCGGGAGCGGCCCAGACGCCGTCGGGAGTACCGCCGATGTGCTCAGCGAAGAGGCCACGGGCACGGCCTGCGCCATCCTCAGTCGACCATGCCGTGCCGATCGTGGTGGCCTCGGGATCCGCCGCGAAGGCGTCGGTTGTCTGCGCCATAAGTGGCTCCTTTGCCCGTCAAAACCGTTGTCAGTAAGGAAGACCGTACCGCCGCTGCCGACGATGGCAACGGCTCGGTGGGCACTTCGCTCACTCATAATGTTTACGTACTCAAAAATAGCGGGTCGGGGTGTGACCCTGCCACGTCGGGAGCCTATGGTTCCCCGAGGGGGCGGTGCCCCACAACGCCGTCACTGCCCTCGTAATGACAGAAAGGACCACCCCACACAATGCCGTTGGAGACGCTCATCAACGCGGGATTCGTTGACTACCTGATCCTGCTCATCTATTTCGTGTTCGTTCTCGGAATCGGGCTGGCTGCCAGACACCAGGTGTCCGACTCCCTTGACTTCTTCTTGTCCGGGCGAAGCCTGCCCGGGTGGGTAACGGGGTTGGCATTCGTGTCAGCCAACCTCGGTGCCGTGGAGATCATGGGTATGTCGGCAAATGGAGCCCAGATCGGCATCCCGACCGTGCACTACTTCTGGATCGGAGCCATCCCGGCAATGGTCTTCCTCGGCATCGTCATGATGCCCTTCTACTACGGCTCTGGGGTGCGCTCGGTGCCGGAGTTCATGCTCAAACGATTCGGGCCGGCTGCGCACTTGGTCAACGCGATCTCTTTTGCACTCGCCCAGTTGCTCATTGCCGGTATCAACCTCTACCTGCTCGGGACGATCGTCCACGCCCTACTGGGATGGCCGCTGTGGGTTGCCCTCATCGTTGCTGCGGTGATCGTACTTGCTTACATCAGCCTTGGTGGCTTGTCGGCAGCCATTTACAACGAGGTGCTGCAGTTCTTCGTCATCGTCGCCTCCCTGCTGCCGCTGGTCATCATTGGTCTGCACCGTGTCGGCGGATGGAATGGACTCAAGGCCAAGATCACCGCCGCAGCGCAGGCCCATCCTGACGCCGTGACCCCGGCTGCCCAACAGTTGCATTCCTGGCCTGGCCAGGCGCTGTCGGGATTCACCGACCCGGTGATGTCGGTCATCGGCATCACCTTGGGCCTCGGATTCGTGCTGTCCTTCGGCTACTGGACGACGAACTTCGTCGAGGTGCAGCGCGCCATGGCGTCCGACTCGCTGTCGTCGGCGCGCAAGACTCCGATCATCGGCGCTTTCCCGAAGATGCTGGTGCCGTTCCTCACCGTGCTGCCAGGCATGCTGGCTGCGGTGCTCGTGCCGGAGATCGCTCGGATGAAGGCGGGCGAGAAGATTGCCGGTGGCGCGTCGGGCAACGTCGTCCAGTACAACGACTCGGTGTTGTTCCTCATTCGCAACCTGCTGCCGACCGGCCTGACGGGTGTCGCGATCACGGGCCTGCTGGCGGCGTTCATGGCCGGTATGGCCGCGAACATCTCGGCGTTTAACACCGTCTTCAGCGTGGACATCTGGCAGCACTACGTCATCAAGGACAAGGCTGACGTCTACTACGTCAAGGTTGGCCGAATCGCCACGGTCGCCGCCACTGTCGTTGCGATTGGGACCGCGTTCCTGGCGTCCGGCTTCTCCAACATCATGGACTACCTCCAGACCCTCTTCGGGTTCTTCAACGCTCCGCTGTTCGCGACGTTCATCCTCGGCATGTTCTGGAAGAAATCGACGCCTCACGCCGGTTGGTCGGGACTCGTCGTCGGTACTCTCAGCGCTGTGACGGTGTGGGTCATGAGCCTGACTGGTGTGTTCACCTTGCCAGGTCAGGGAACCGCGTTCCTTGCTGCCACGGTCGGCTTCCTCGCCGACATCATTGTCAGTGTCGTGGTTTCGCTGTTCACGACGCCGAAGCCGGCCGCGGAACTCGTCGGGCTGGTGTATTCCGAGACACCGAAGGAGAGCCTCGTCGATCCGCACGAGAAGAGCCTCCCGTGGTATCGACGCACGGTTCCGCTCGGCATGACCGTGCTTGCCATCACCGTTGTTCTCAACATCATTTTCTGAGGGGGTTGTCATGTCGAACGGAACTTCCACGGCCCGTCGCAATCGTCGCAAGGTCGCCCGCGCGATGGATATTCGTACCGTCATTGGTGACTTGCTTGCGCTCTACGGAGCCATTCTGACGATCACTGGCCTGGTCAGGGGGGCAGACGCTCGAGCCGACGTGTGGGCGGGGATCTGCCTGCTCATCGCCGGGGCAGCGTTCTTGTTGTGGGTGAAGGTTCGCCCCATCGAGGTGCCGGAGGATCTCAGCAAGGCAGATGCTGGCAAGCATGAGGAGAGCTGACACCAGCTGGCGCAGGTGCCAGCTGGTGTCAGCTGGTTGAACTTCGTGCTGAGGTGTGGCCGGGCCGTGGGTGACGCGGTCTGGCCACGTCGTCATTCACCATCGCTTTCCTCGCACACCACCGACCCCGTCCTGGTCCAGGGCATGCACCGCACGTCCCCGTCCCCTCCTCGCCACATACACGTTGAACAGGCAAGAATGCCGCGGCATACCGAACTACTTCTGGAATGCCACGGCCTTCTTGGGCGGTGATTGGGGTCAGACGCTTTGATGGTATCCGCGCGAATTGTCGAGGCGGTGTGCGACGTCGACGGCCAGGTCATCCATTTCCTGAGGGTCCCCGACGCCGGGACGAACGATGTGGGTGCGTCCGACTTGGCCGTGGTAGAGGGTGAGACGGGAACGCGACTCCGTGAGGGCTGCCTTGGTGACCTTGTCCCAGGTGCCGCGGCGATCCTGCCCAGCACCATGAATGTGGTAGCCCGTGTCATCGAGGTCGACGTACAGCTTCATGTGGGCCATCGACCAAGCTGCGGTAACCGCCAGGGCAATGCCACACGCGAGAACGGCAATGAAGAGGATGGTCACGGCTTCATGCCAGTTGTTGGCGATGCTGACGATCATGAGAACAGCGCCAATGATCGAGAGGAGGCCGGCGACGATGAAGCCACGGATCGGAGGCTCTGGAGACATGACGTGCCGGGTCGTGCCTGGTGGAAGATCCGTAAGGTCCTTCTTGGCCATCCCCATCTCCCGTCGCTGCAAGGTTGATCTGTGAGGACTCCGCCCCCAGGTGTCAGATGTGAGGGACGGACCCTCCTGGCGGCGAGAGTGGGATTCGAACCCACGGAGGTTGCCCTCGGCCGCTTTCAAGGCGGCTGCACTCGTCCACTATGCGATCTCGCCAACCGAGCTCTACCCGGTGGTCACATCTTAGCCATGATTCGGCGGTACTACCCACCGTCTCGGGCAAGGGCGGGATATGAGGCCCGCGCATGGCCGTTGATGTGCGCTTTGGTTCTCCGGCGCTGCCCGGAGCATTCACGGTGACAACATCCACCTTCGGGAACGTCCGGCTCGGAAGCTCCTCCTTCCCCTCCTCCCCCACACACGGAACACTTGCCCCCAACAAGCCCACCTCCGGTGGCATCCAGCCATCGGGACACTGGCGCAGGTATCGGAACCGCGAGCCCCTGGGCCTGCTCTCACCGCACTCCCGGTTTCGTCAGCACCCCAATGAGTTCGTTGACCTTGAGTGGCTTGGAGGACGACCGCGTCGTGACGATCTCTCCTGAATGGTCACCCGATTGCCATCCGACCTTCCAGACCTCAGTCATGCGAAGGGTGTAATTGCCCGGATGCTGGTAGATGTAGCCGCAATTTGGAGATTGGGCGCGCGGATCGGCGTTTGCGGGACGAGGGGTCGAGTGGGTGCAGCGGATGGTCTTCTCGCCGGTTTCGTAAACGGTATCCACTCGCTGTGCGTCGAGTGATACGACGATTCCATGTGCGGAGTCGCTCGCGGTGTGACGCTCAGCCCCTGGGTTATGGAACCACAACGGCTGCCCTACGGCCGTGATGTTCCACTTGTTGGCCGAGGGACGCGGCTCGATGTCGATGACGGGTTTCGCCAATCGAATGCCCGTCGCGATGTCAATGGACCAGGCTCTGATCTCGTCAGGTGTGGGGCTAGCAGGTCTCTTCGGTGCAGGACGCGGGGGTCGACGACCAGGCGTCGGCTTGTCGTCACGTGTATTGAACCCTGGCAAATACGGTATTCGGTTGAGATTCAATATGGATGAATCAATGTATGCGTCACTCCCCCACCGCTTGCGTGGCTCGGGCGATCCTGGTGCGGTGGAACCACGGTGCTTGTCGACATGGGGATGACGGCGCTTGTGATGGGAGCCCCGGTGACCTGGGGTGCCGTGCTTGGAGCCCCGATCGAGATTGATGCCAGGCTTTCGGTGGGAACCTCCGCCTTTGTACCTGACGCTGATTGATCCCCGTTTCGAATCCTCGCTGACTCCACCAGAACTCTCCGCAAACGCAGGAGCTCCAGTACACAGAATCGAGAGGATCACTATCGCAAAGACGTTTTTTACGCGTGACATGAATCGACCTCTCCCGACTCAGCATCAGTCACAATTAGGCCATGGCCTTCATCGTCCATTGAAAGCTTATCTCTTCGAATACGACCCGATATCACTTTGTCGTCCTTCGAGTCCTTAAATCTCCAAGCAGAGAAGTCAGCACACCCCAAAATTGTGATACCAAAATCATTTTCTCCCGCGACTCTCGAAATCTTGACATCACGGAACGGACGATCGAGCGGTAAAGCTCGATGTCCTCGCTTCTCCGCCTCCATATACGCCTTGAACGTAGCATCTGCGCCGTCCTCACTCAGAATCTCTTTGAGCTCAGGTGACAAGGAATCACCCACACCCTCCACCTCGAGCTTGTAGATCTCGTCCAAGTACGTCTCATAAACCTTCTTCGCCTCCAGGAACAACGCATCCTCTTTCGTCCCCGGGACCGGTGTCGCCGTCGCCTTCACAAACCTCGGCCCATCCGAACTCGGAGTCGCGGTCGAATTCGTCGTCACCACGCTCGGGGCTGGCGTCACTCCGCCCATCGAGCCCGGAGTGTCCCCAGCACCACCACAGGAAACCGTCCCCAAAACCGCCACGACAAGAGCTGTTGTCGTCGCCACATGCCGTCGACAGCGTCCGCCGTGCTCACCATTCATCACCATGGGGACCATCCTGAAGGTCAGCACAACCGTTGAGAACCCCCGCATCCAAAATCTGTGGATAACCCCGAAACTCTGTGGATACGACCTCTGGGTGATGTGAGGAATCCCAGCATCACTCCCGCCCTGTGGCAGGCTTGAAGTATGCATGCGATCACCGTCCGCCCAACCGACAAGACAGATTCCAAGGGCCGTCATCGTCCCGGTCCCGAGTGCATCGAATGGACCGAAATCCCCACTCCCGAGCCCGGACAGGGCGAGGTCCTCGTCAAGGTGAAGGCAGCAGGCATCAACCGTGGCGACCTCCTGCAGCGCCAGGGCCTTTATCCGCCGCCGAAGGGCGTTTCCGAGACCATGGGCCTCGAGGTCACCGGCACCGTTTCCTCCCTCGGCCCCGACGTCGATGGCTGGGCCGAAGGTGACGAGGTCGTCGCCCTGCTCGCCGGCGGCGGATACGCCGAGTACGTCATTGTCCCAGCCGGCCAGCTTCTCCCCATCCCCGACGGCATCGACCCGGTTACGGCGTCAACCCTCATCGAGGTCTCGGCGACCGTCATCTCCAATATGGATCACGTCGGCCTGGCCAAGGGCGAGACCTTCCTCGTCCACGGTGGCACCGGCGGCATCGGACAGTTCGCAATCCAGTACGCCAAGTCGCTCGGCTGCACGGTCATCACGACTTGCGGCACCGCCGAGAAGCAGGAGTTCTGCCGCAGCCTCGGCGCCGACGTCGCCCTCGACTATCACGACGATTGGGTTGCCGGCGTCAAGGAAGCCACCGATGGCCGCGGCGTCGACGTCATCCTCGACGTCATGGGTGCGAAGTACCTCGGGCTCAACGTCGATGTGCTCGCGACCGGTGGACGCCTCGACATCATTGGAATGCAGGGCGGGGTCAAGGGAGAGCTCAACATCGGGAAGCTCCTCGCCAAACGCGCCCTCGTCACCGCGACGAGCCTCCGCCCCCGCCCTCTTGAGGAGAAGGCCAAGATCTGCCAGCGGGTTCGTGAGGTCGCCTGGCCGCTCTACACCAACGGCAGTATCAAGCCCGCCCCGGTCGAGTCCTTCCCCATGCCCGATGCCGGTAAGGCTCACGCACGCCTGGAGTCCGGTGAGGTGCTCGGAAAGGTCGCGCTGACCCTCTGACCCCTCGGCGCAAGAACGACCTGTCTCTGTTTCGGCTGCGGCAAGTCGTTCTTGCGCGCGGCCATGTGGTGCCGCCTCCACCCCAATCCACCCCCCTGCCGACGAACGACTCCACGTGTGGTTATCGCGGTCATGAGTGTGGGCCCTGCCATCTCGGGCGGCACCACCCACCGTCAGCACCCGAATCTCCACCACGCACCTCTCCACCACACACCGAACCGAATATCCATTTGCCCGCATGCATATCTATGCGCTAGAGTGAGTGACGTGTCCAAGGTCATCACTCAGCTTCCCGTCGGCGAGCGCGTCGGCATCGCATTCTCCGGAGGTCTCGACACCTCGGTAGCCGTCGCGTGGATGCGCGAGAACGGCGCGATCCCTTGCACCTACACTGCCGACATCGGTCAGTACGACGAGCCCGACATCGCGTCAGTGCCGGGCCGCGCCCTCGACTACGGCGCCGAGATCTCCCGACTCGTTGACTGCAAGGCGGCCCTGGTCGAGGAGGGCCTGAGCGCCATCGCATGCGGCGCCTTCAACGTCCGCTCCGCCGGGCGCCCCTACTTCAACACCACCCCGATCGGACGCGCCGTCACCGGGACCCTGCTGGTCCGCGCCATGCACACCGACAACGTCTCCATCTGGGGCGACGGCTCCACGTACAAGGGCAACGACATCGAGCGGTTCTACCGCTACGGCCTGCTCGCCAACCCGCAGCTGCGCATCTACAAGCCCTGGCTCGACGAAAAGTTCGTCGCCGAGCTCGGTGGCCGCGACGAGATGAGTGCCTGGCTCACCGCCCACGACCTGCCCTACCGCGATTCCAAGGAGAAGGCCTACTCCACCGACGCCAACATCTGGGGCGCCACCCACGAGGCCAAGACGCTTGAGTCCCTGCACGTCTCGATCGAGTCCGTCGAGCCCATCATGGGCGTCAAGTTCTGGGACCCCGACGTCAAGATCGACACCGAGGAGGTGACGATCTCCTTCGAGCAGGGCATGCCTGTCGCCATCAACGGCAAGGAATACGACGACAAGGTCGCCCTCGTCCTGGAGGCCAACGCCATCGGCGGCCGCCACGGACTCGGCATGAGCGACCAGATCGAGAACCGCATCATCGAGGCGAAGTCCCGCGGCATCTACGAGGCCCCCGGCATGGCCCTGCTCCACATCGCCTACGAGCGGCTCGTCAACGCCATTCACAACGAGGACACCCTCGCGACGTACCACAACGAGGGGCGTCGTCTCGGACGGCTGCTCTACGAGGGCCGCTGGCTCGACCCGCAGTCCCTCATGATCCGCGAGTCGCTGACCCACTGGGTCGCCAGCGCCGTCACCGGATCGGTCACCCTCAAGCTGCGTCGCGGCTGGGATTACTCCATCCTCGACACCACCGGCCCGAACTTCTCGTACCACTCCGAGAAGCTGTCGATGGAGCGCGTCGAAGGCGCCGCATTCGGCCCGACCGACCGCATCGGCCAGCTCACCATGCGCAACCTGGACATCGCCGACACCCGCGAGAAGTTGGAGCTCTACTCCGACCAGGGGCAGCTCACCAGCCATGCCGACCTCGTCGGGCAGTTGGAGTCTGGCGGTGCTGCGGCCATCGCATCGAGTGGATATGACGATGATGACGACAGCCAGAAGGCTCTTGACGCTGCCGCAATGGAGTTCGGCGTCGACTGATCATCAGTCCTTGAGTTCGGGCCGTCCGGGATGCACCGGGCGGCCCGAATGAGTTCCCCTCCCGTTACCCGTTGCGCAGAATGAGATCTTATTCACAATGACCTCGCGTGCTGGCACACTGCTCCTATGAGTAGCAACACGACGCCGCCCAGTGACTGGAATAGCCCGGACGGAGACTCTCCCTACCAGCCGACGAGTCCCTCGTCGCAGTCCTACCCTCAGAGCTACGAGCCGACGTCCCCCTATGGGTCTGTCTACTCCAGCCCCTCGCCGTCCGACGACGACAAGAAGGGATTCTTCGGATCCCTTTTTGACATGTCCTTCGACTACTACGTGACGCCGAAGATTGCGAAGTTCGTCTACATCCTCGCGATCATTTGTGCCGCCGTCATGTGGCTAGGCATGATCGCTGGTTGTTTGGGCGGCGGCGATTCCGGTGGCAAGGGATTGCTCGCCGTGCTCGCAATCCTGCTGGGATGGATCCCGGCGTTCCTGTTCATCATTGGCGTGAGGATGCAGATCGAGTTCATCATCGCCCTCATCAAGACCAGTGAGAACACCTCCATCCTCCGCAAGAGGCTGACCCGCTGACTCAGCCTCGACGGGCCGCACATCGCTGACGGTGTGCGGCCCTTTTCACGCCCGGACTCGCAACCGCTGCAAGCCAGCGAGGACGTTATAGACTGCTCTAATGCGCGGTTACCGGGATGTCATCGCCATCCGGGAGGTGTGGACGACCCTCCTCTTGTCGGCTCTCATCCGGATTCCGATTTTCAGCCTCGGAATCGTCATGAGTGTCCACGTCGTCAGTTCGCTACATCTGGACTACGTGCGAGCTGGAGCCGTCACGACCGTCGTCACCGTCGCAACCATGATTTCCGGGCCATGGCGAGGCAGCATGGTCGACCACAAAGGGCTGCGGCGAACCATGCTCCCCTCTCTGATCATTACGACGATCACGTGGGGATTATCGCCTTGGCTAGGGTATTTCCCGCTGCTCGTGCTGTGTGCCATAGGCGGCCTGTGGAATTACCCGATTTTCACCATCCCACGTCAGGTCTTGATGGTCGCCGTGCCCACGTCCCGACGTCGGGCCGCACTGTCACTGGACTCGGTGAGCGTGGAGATTTGCTACATGATCGGCCCGACGGTCGCCATCATCGCAGCGACGACCGTCGGAACCCGGATCACCATCACCGCGTGTGGGTTCATCGCTGCCATCGGCGCGGCTGGGCTCATGACCCTGGACCCGGCGACCACAGAGCCGTCCGCAGTCGACCCGGTGCCACCCGCCACACATACCCCAGCGTCGGCGGCCCCGGTCGTCGAGGCCCCTCGCAACCGGAAACTGGCATGGCTGTCTCCCCGGTCGGCGTCCATCCTGTTAGCAGTCATCGCGACCGGATTCTGCCTGGGCGGTATTGAGCTGACGACCGTCGCCGCGATGAGGTCGATGGGCCGTCCCGAGATGATCGGATGGGTGCTCGCAGCCTCCGGCTTGGGGTCGGCCATCGGTGGCGTGCTGTACGGCGCCCTGCCGCGAGGGGCGTCCACGGCGCTTCTCCTCGTCTTCCTTGGCGCGCTGACCGCGTTGCCGGCATTGTCGAGCGGCCCCGGCTCGGCGGCCATCCTGCTGTTCCTGGGCGGCGTCTTCTGCGCCCCGACGATCACGTCGTCCATCGACGCCCTGACCGATCTGGTGCCGGCGGATTCTCGAGGAACCATCATCGGGTGGCAGGGGTCATGCCTCAACGGCGGCACGGCCATGGCCGCTCCGTTGATCGGCGCCATCATGGACTCTCACGGGTGGCAGTGGGGGTTCCTCGTGGCTGGCATCGCCAGCGCCGTCGTCGGAGCGATCGTGTGGACGACGGTCAGGATGGTGCGGAAGCGTCAGGCCGCGTAATCGCTTGGTTCGCTGACGCAATCGCCACAACGAAGAAGGGCCCGAAAGCGACACCATCGCCTTCAGGCCCTTCCTCTTACCACTCGCTCGGCGAATCCGCCGACATGGGCGACGGCCTTCCCGGACTCAGCTCGTCGAAATGCGGTCGAACGGGTTCCTCGTCGCGCACCTCTGGCTTGAGCCCAGCCCTCTCCGCATGAACGGCTGCGGCACCAGCAGGACGAGGGACGCCCTCGTCCACGCCCAAAGCCGCCTTCTCCACGGCCGCCTTGTGATCGGCGTCGATGCGATCCCGGACGGCTTCCTCCGACGACGGCACAGACATCGTCTGGCGCTTCGGCTCCACATCCTCAGCGGGAGCTGGTTCCGGAGTGTCCTTCCACTCGTCGCCCAGGTAAATGATCGTGTCGCCTTCCTTCGGCTCGTTCATGTCAACGTTCGCGACGTTCACCGACGACGGCCTGACGACGAACATCACGACAGCCTCGGGCATGGCCTGACGGAACTGCTCCCAGGTGTGGTGATTCTCGTCCAACTCAATCTGACGCACCCGCTTGCCGCTGCGCCACATCTTGTCCATCGCCGAGTGGGTTGTCGGCGGATCGAAGGCGGTCCTCGCCTTGAGGATCTGCGCGGTGCCGGTCGTCGAGTCCCCGGCGTCACCCTCATCCAGACGCTCAAGCTGAAAGACGTTCGCCCGCCCCAACGCGCGCCGGTAATGCACTGACGCGATGGAGTTCGTGTCGTCGTCAGGCGTACATGCCACCATCGACGCGATCCCCGCAAGGTCCATGTCCTCGGTCGCGTACTCGGACAAGAAGTCCGCCGCCTCGCACCGGAGCCCCGCTTTCCGGGCCGCGTAGAGGTCGTAGGCCCTCCGGGTGACGATGAGGGTGGGGACGTCCAAGTCGCGCAGGGTCTTCGCGGTGTCAATACTCCAGGCCGGCGACCCCGCAAACATGACGCCGCGCGGACTTGCCGACGCAAGCCCCAGCTTCTCGGCGAGCCGACCAATGCCCAGGCCGTAGATAGCCACGGTGCAGACGATGACGAGGAATACCAGCGGCACGAGCCGGTCGACCTGACTCGCCATCCCCGCAATCTGGTCAGCGAACGACACCAGCTGCTTCGCCCGCTCGGGGTCAGACTCGGCAATCTCCTTGGCCTGCTCCCTGACATGGTTGGCGGACTCGCTGAACTCCATCGCAAAGATCGACGCCACCGACGCGGCCACGATTCCTCGCGGAGCCATGAAAGCCATCAGGATCCGTTCCTGCCGGGTCGTCTCGGTTCGCATCAGGCCCAACATCACCGACGCAGGCCGGACGACCAGCACGAGCAGGGCGACGAAGATCAGGCCCATTGGCAGGATGTCGGCGATCTGGGACGGAGTCACTCGTCCGGCCAGCATGATGAACAACACCCCGACGAGGAGCACCTGCAGATGCTCCTTGAACTCGACGACGGGCTCGAGTTCAAGATGAGGCTGGTTGGCGAGGTAGATGCCCAGCATCGTCACGGCGACCAGCCCGGACTCCTCGCGCAGGAAGTTCGCCCCGACGCAGGTACCGACGGCGACGCCGACAAAGATCACGCCCTGCAGGAAGTCCGGGATGAGGTGTCGCCTCATCATCGCTGTGAGGAGCCACCCGATCGGTGCCGCGAACAGCAGCCCAACCAATAGGGTCAGCCCCAGGTCCAGCACACCTTGTCCGATCGAGGACCCACCGATGCTGCTGATGGCCTGGTAGACCAACAGGGCCAGGATCGCGCCCAGCGGATCGACGACGATGCCCTCCCACCTCAGCAGGGCGCTCACCCGTCGGGTGGGCCTCAACTGACGCAGGATCGGGTTGATGACCGTCGGACCGGTGACGATGAGGATCGCGCCCAGCAGCAAGGAAACACGACCGTCGAACCCCAATGCCATCGCAGCCAGGGTGATGAGAACCCACGCGATCCCTGCGGTGACGGTGCACAGCCGAAGGATTGGCCGTCCCAGGTCACGAACTTCGCGGAGCTTGAGCCCAAGTGACCCTTCGAAGAGGATGATTGCCACTGAGAGGTTGACACCGTCAAACAGGAGTTGTCTTCCGAAGATCTCATCGGGGGTAACCCACTGTCCGAGTGCGAAACCGATCACCAGGAGGAACAGCAGCGCGGGGAGGCGTAACCGCCATCCGAGCCACTGGGCACCGACCGCAAGTGCGAGTACGAGCGCCATGTATGTTGCTGCATCCACCCGGGCACTCTAACCGGCACAGTGCCGGTTTTCCCACGCGGGAAGCGTGGGCACTGAGCGCCGGGGCCAGCAACTCCGTGGATGCCGTGGGGATGTAGACGAAAGTCGAATGGATCGACGACAAGCTGTCCGAAAGTACAGATCTGGCTGTCCCGGAAATCTCCTCCGCGATCCATCCCCAACGACGAATAACCCTGAAATGAGTACGTGAACATCCGCCTGACAAGCCTTTTTGGACGTCCAATTTGGTCACCGTCAACGTCAGATCGAGGCCTGAAAAGCACTTGTAACATCACAGCCAGTTGACGTTGAAATACGCCGCCTTGGCCCATTGGAAAGGAGCCATCGTGAATCGGACGAACGATTGCGCCCTCCCGTCCTGCGCCAACCTCAGAACGGTCTTCCAGCATCCCCTGCTCGAGGGTGACAGCACTGCCGCCACACCCGACGAACAGCGCCTGGAACGCGCTCTGCAGGCTCGCGCTCGAGCTGCTTGCTCCGCCTGCTCTCTCTTCGAACAGTGCCTTGAGAACGCCATCCTCGACCACGACGTCGCTGGATTCGCTGCTGGCACAACCCCGCGTCAGCGTTCTCGCATTCGCTCCTGCCTGGGAGTTCGGGTTCGTCCCGACGACTTCGAATCCTTCGCCGGGGTCATCGCTCGCGGGCATCAGGTGGCCACCCAGGACGTCGTCAGCCTCCATCAGGCTCACCCCGATCAGCCACTGAGCTTCATCGCAGACCGTCTCGGTTGCTCGCTGTCCACCGTGAAGCGGCACCTGCGTCGGGCTCGCGACACCTCTTCGGCCCCGCGCCGCAAGACTCCTGCGAAGGTCAAGACAACCAGCCTGGCCGCCGCATACGAGTCGGTGACCGGGCGCCCGTACCCGAGCCGCGCGAGGTTGGCTGCCTGAGAAAAAGTCACGCTCTGTTCACCGCATGATCATCGCACGGTGGCAGGCTGGCTGACATGACATTCAATCCTCGTATGGTGGCCCTCGACATCGACGGGACCCTCGTCGATTTTGAGGGCGAACTTCCGGACTCGGTCCGTAAGGCGGTCGCCAAGGTCGACGTCCCTGTCGTCCTGGCGACTGGGCGAGGGCTCTTCGGAGCGATCCCCGTCCATGAAGCCCTCGGTCTGCAGGGGGGACACGCGGTGGTGTCCAACGGAGCTGTCACCGCGACGATGTCCCCCGTCGAGATCGAGTCCCAAGTCACCTTTGATCCGCGACCCATCATCGATCACGTCATGGACGTCTACCCGCAGGCGCTCATCGCGGTCGAGGAGGTCGGCGTCGGTTACCGCCTCAACCAGCTCTTCCCCGTCGGGGAACTGCAGGGCGAACTCCACATTGAGACCATTGACGAGTTGCGCTCCCGCCCGGCCCCGCGCGTCATCATCCGCGATCCGAACGGTTATGCCGACTCCTTCCGCGACCTGGCCCACAGCCTCGACCTGCACAGCGTCTCCTACGTCATCGGCTGGTCGGCCTGGCTCGACATCACTCCGGAGGGTGTGACTAAGGCCTCTGCCCTTGACACCCTGTGCCGTCTCAAGGGCATCGATCCCAAGGACGTCCTGGCCATCGGCGATGGTAACAACGACGTCGAGATGTTGCAGTGGGCCGGACGCGGAGTCGCTGTCGGCGATGCGCCCGACTCCGTCAAGGCCATTGCCGATGACGTCGCTCCCTGCTTTGCCGACGGTGGCACCGCGGTTGAGCTGGAGCGCTGGTTCTGAAATCGTCTCCCGGTCACTCAGGCCGGCTGCCCTCGATCATCGGGAACCGACCTCAGTCGATCCGCCCTGCCCGCAGCACCCCCGGCTCGACGTGACACTCCGCCCCGAGGTCCATCGGGGCAATCCGTCCGGCCGCCCGCGCCTCGAAGAGCTTCGGCAACAGCATCGCGGCCAGAGTCGTCGGTGAGATGGTGTTGACGTAAATCTTCGTCCCGCCCTCGAACCCGGCCAGGGTAGAGATGCGCAACTTGAGGATGATCCGCCACGGCACCGGTACCCCGGTCCCTATCGGACGGTAATGCCACTCCTCATTGGCCGGCACATCATCGCTGACGGCGACGTGGGCAGCGTGCAACAGGTCCGACATGGCGTCAATCCCGTCATCGTCGACGCGCCACGGCTGGTCGGCGCGGCCCGTCGACCACACCTCGACCGAGGGGTACCTATGACCAAAACCGACGGTCATGACAGCGCCCTCGTTACGGGCCAGCACCAGTCCGTGCTCGACCGCGAAATCTGGCCCCCAGCGATTGAAGATGCCCGGGTCTAGGACGGCCTTGGGCAGCACCGACTCGTTGTCGGCTCCCACTTCGTCAATGGCCACCAGCTGCTTGTGCAGATGATCGAATGACGCCCCGGCCGGCTTGAGCCAGTTCTGGAAGGCCACCACGTATCGGACGTGCTCGTTGTGTCGGTGCAGCTGGACCATCGAGTCGACGGTCAGGGCCATGAATGCCCGGTGTTCGTCGACGGTCAGGCTCGCCGATCCGGCGACGTCGGCCGTCGTCGTCCCCTCGTCGGTGTAGTGCCGCCTGGCGACGATGACGTCGTGTCCCCCGGCGAAGAAGGCTGCAGAGGCCTCCCGCAGCTCTTTCGGGCCGAGGTCCTCACCGCGCTGGTCCGACCCCACAGCCTTGAACTTGGCGTTGAGGACCGACCGGACATGAGCCTCTCCCCCCGGGTTTGACAGGTATTCCTCCTGCCAGTCGCGCGAGGCCCGTGGAAGGTCCATTCCCCAGTTGAGCTGCCAGTACTGCCAGGACAGGATCTCGAAGAGATTGGGGATCCGTCGGAACTCCGGGACGGTGTCACCGAGCTGATCAGCCGAGACACGACGCATGAGGTCATGGCCCCGCACCAGACCGCCCTCCCGCTTCACCAACCGAGTCTTCTCCGGAGGGGTCGACAGCAGGTTGTCCGGGCAGAAGGCGCAGGCCGCATGACGATCGTGCTCGGTCAGCTCCCGGGTCTGCGTGGCCGGTTTGCTCAGCGGGCGGGCCCCACGACCAGGCACCGTCCACACCTTCGTACCCGTGAACGGGTTGACCTGCTTGATGGTGCCGTCGGGCAGTTCCCGGTAGTACGGCTCGTCGCTCACTTCGCCGGCTCGATGAACTCACGCCCACCAAGGTAGGGACGCAGCGCCTCGGGCACGCGCACCGAACCGTCAGCCTGTTGGTGGTTCTCCAGCAGCATGATGATGATACGGGTCATCGCGCACAGGGTGCCGTTGAGGGTGGCCAGCGGTTCGACCCCGTCAGGTCCGCGATGGCGGATGGAGAGACGACGCGCCTGGAAGGTGGTGCAGTTCGAGGTCGAGGTGATCTCGCGGTAACGGCTCTGAGTCGGCAACCAGCCGTAGCAGTCGTACTTGCGAGCAGCCGAGAGGCCCAGGTCACCGGAGGCAACGTCAAGCACCTGGAACGGGATTTCCAGGGCCGAGATGAAGTCCTTCTCGAAGCTCAGCAGCTTCTCGTGCCAGCCCTCCGCCTCATCGGGCAGGCAGTAGACGAACATCTCGACCTTGTCGAACCAGTGGACGCGGAAGATGCCGCGGGTGTCCTTGCCATAGGAGCCGGCCTCGCGTCGGTAGCACGGGGAGAAGGCGACGTAGCGCTTCGGGAGCTCGGCGTCGTCAAGGATCTCGTCGGAGTGGAACGCGGCCAGGGCAACCTCGGAGGTTCCCACCAGGTATTGGTCGTCCTTGGGCAGGTAGTAGACGTCGGCGGCGGCCTGGCCGAGGAACCCGGTTCCCTCCATCGCCGAGGGCTTGACGAGGGCCGGCGGGATCATCGGGGTGAATCCCCACTGCGCCGCCTTGGACATCGCCAGGTTCAGCAGGGCGAATTCCAGCTGGGCGCCGACGCCGGTGAGGACATAGAAGCGAGAGCCGGCGATCTTGGTGCCTCGCTCCATGTCGATCGCGCCGAGGGCCTCGCCGATCTCGAGATGGTCCTTGGGCTCGAATCCTTCCGCGACGAAGTCACGTGGGGTGCCGACGGTCTCCTTGATGACTCCCTCGTCCTCGCCACCAGCGGGAACGTCGTCAATGACGATGTTGCCGAGGGTCCTTGCGAGCTCGATGAATTTGGCGTCAGCCTCGTCAGCGGCCTTCTTGAGGTCGGAGACCTCGCTGGCAATCGACTTGGTGCGAGCCAGCAACTCGGTCTTCTCGTCTCCGGACGCCTTGGCAATGCGTTTGCCCAGCCCCTTCTGTTCAGCGCGCAGGTTCTCGTGGGCGGCGATGGCCTCACGACGAGCCTCGTCAGCGGCGACGATGTCGTCGACGACCGAGGGGGCCTCGCCGCGGGCGACCTGGGAGCGGCGAACGGCATCCGGATCCGTTCGCAGGAGCTTGGGATCGATCATGTCGCCGATCCTACCGGTCGGGAGCCTGCGAGGAGTCAGAGGCCAAGAGACGCGGCAGGGCCCGGGTGGTTCCACCCGGGCCCTGCCGACGTTGTCGTCAAGCGATCACGCCATCGCTTGAGTCCTCGACGTCACTTGTTCTTCGGCTGTTTGGCCTGATCGATGTCGATCTGCTCCTTGGCGACCTTGCCGGACACGGTCTGGGTGTCCTGGGTGGTCTCCTTGCCGATCTTGATCTTCTCGGCGGCGACGGTCTCCTTGTCGATGGTCGGACGCTCCTCGTGGGTCACGATGTCCTGGGCGCCCTCGGAGAGCTTGACGTCGTCACCGGCGACCTTCTCGTCGAGAGGAACGCGCTCGACGTGGATCTCCTCGCGCTCGACCGGGACCTCGACGGTCTCGGTGTCATGGACGATGTGCTTGCGGATGCGCACACGACCGGTCTCGACACGCTCCTTGCCAACGTTGAGGCGCTCCTCGTGGCGAACGACGGAGCCATCCTCGGCCACCGGGGACTTCTGGTCAGCAGTGGTCTGCGGCGTGGTGTCGGCGACCTTCTCGGTCTTGGCGTCGGCAATACGATCACCGGAAACACCATTTCCAGCAACGCCCGGGTTGCCCTCCTTGTCGACGACCTTCTGGCCGGCAACGCCACCAGCAGCTCCACCGGACACACCGTTGCCCGCGTAACCCGGGTTGGCGTCCTTGGTGGTGTCCTTCTCGGAGGCGAAGGCATCGGAGTAGTAGCGGTACAGCTCGTCGGTCTCATCCTCGGAGAGGTGGCCGTCCGGGTCAACGTTCGGGGCGTCCTTCACCTTGTCCTTGGTGTAGGGAGCGCGGATCTCGTCACCGGAAGTCTCGAGGCCCTTGAACGGGACGAAGGTCTCGTTGCGTCCGAAGAGACCGGTCTTGACGGTCACCCAAGCCGGCTGGCCGGAGGCGTCGTCGAGGTAGACCTGGCCGATCTCGCCAATCTTGTCACCAGACTGGTCTACAACGGTACGGTCGTAAAGAGCGTCGATATTGGCGTTCGTAGGCGTCTTGTCAGTCGGCATTCTTAATTCCTTTCGTTTAGATTTCTACCAAATCCCATTCGGAGAGCCGAGCAGAATCGGTTGATGTCTTCAACGATACGAACCTGAGGGCCACAATCAAACCGGCTCATGTTGCGTTAATCGCTTTTAACCAAAACTCTTGTTCTGGCAACCTAGGTATGTTACGATCCCTGACCGCGGCGAGGACGCATACGTCACCATTTCCCGATGACCCCCTGGAACCACTTCTCCGCCGCCACGTAATCCTCATCGCTGAAGCCGCGGATGACGTCAGGGCCCTCAGGCGACGCAAGACCCCTTGTAGAGCCGTTTGGATAGGACCCGAGGAAGATCACCTGACGGCTGATCCGGTACAACCCCTTGAGCGCAGCAGCCATCCTCCCATCCGCGACGTGGCCAATGGCATCAATGGAGAAGCAGTACTCACCGAGACGATCCTTGGTTGGCCTCGATTCAATTCTCGACAAATTAATTTTGCGGAAAGAGAACTGCTGCAGGATCTCCAACAAGGCACCTGGGTGATCGCTCGGGGGAACGACGACAACAGTGGTGCGATCATCCCCCGTTCGAGCAATCATCTGCCCACTTCTCGCAACCAAAATGAATCTCGTGACGGCATCCGGATTGTCCGCAATTCCCTGTGCCACAGCTGTCAATCCGTACATCGTTCCGGCAACTTCGGCGCAGACGGCGGCATCGAAACGGGACCGTGGATCCGACACCTCCTTCGCCGCGGAGGCAGTCGACCCACCCTGGGTGATTTCGGCGTGCTCCGGGAGGTTGGCGGCAAGCCAGTCCCGGCACTGATTCGCGGCATGAGGGTGGGTCACGACGCGACGGATCGACGACAACGACGTCCCAGGTCGAACGTAAAGATTAAATTGCACCGGAATGACGACCTCGCGAACGATTTGCAAACCACCCAGAGCAGCGAGAGTGTCCAGGGTCGCACTCACACCACCCTCGACGGAGTTCTCAATGGGAACCAACGACGCCTCGACGTCGCCATCGACAACGCCCTGCAATGCGGCGCCAACCGTCGCATACGGGCGAGCGTCGACGCGGCCGAGAGTCTTGAGGGCCTGATGGGTGAAAGTGCCTGCGGGGCCGAAATATCCGTACACGCCGTCAGACTATCCACGTGGTCGTCACAGTGGCCCCGACTCCGTCAGGCGGGCATTTCGCGCAGCCGATCGAGGAGCTGGACGCCATTCCACGCCGGATCATCGGGACTCGTCCACTGCGGAGCCGGACGATCCAGGGCATCATCAAGAAGGTCAAGGTATTCCGCCCGGTCAACCTCGGTGACGCCGAGACTGGCCAAGTGCGGGGTGCTCCATTGCACGTCCAGCAATCTCGAACCGAGTTCACACACCAACCTCAACAGAGCAGTCTTTGAGGCGTCGCGCCCGTGTCGAGGGTCGTGGAACATCGATTCCCCACTGAACAATCCGCCCACACTGACGCCGTAGAGCCCGCCCACGAGGCGGCCCTTGTCGTCCCAGGTTTCCACCGAATGAGCCCAGCCTCGCTCATGGAGGTAGCCATACGCCTCGATGACGCGGTCATCGATCCAGGCGTAGGGGCGATCCGGGTCAGCGCATCGTGTGATGACGTCACCAAAGGCGCGATCGACGGTCGTCGTCTGGTGCTTGGTCGTCTTGCGCAAACTGCGAGCGACCTTGAGATGACCGGGAATCAGAACACCTCGATACATGGGAGACCACCACGCTGTCGCCCCCTGGAACTCCCGGGGCACCTCCTCGTCAGTGATGGGCATGGGAAAGACACCCTCATGGAGTGCCGCCAGCACCAGGTGGGGACTGAGAGCCCCGGTGATCGCGATGAGGTCATCGTCAGGCCATTGATCCGGATCTCCGAAAAGCTCTGGAACCGTCACTGACCTGGCCTCCTGTCGTCGCCGCGGGTCCATTGTCCACCCTCACCACGACATCGAGCGCGAACGACAACCGAGGCTTACCTGACGAAACCCCCACCCCTTGCTATTAGGTAAGGCTCACCTTTGCTAGGGTCTCGTCTGCTCATGTAAACGCACGAGCAGACATTTCACACAACCTAGGAGCCAGGCTCATGAAGTCCTCCATCCTTCGATCGGCGGCTGCCGTCGTCGCAGCATTGACCATGGCCGCCGGCATCGGTGGTTGTTCCACCGAGAAGTCCGACTCTGGATCCGGCGATTCCAGCAAGAAGGCTCTCAACGTCGTTGCCTCCACCGGATACCTCGGAGACGCCGTCCACAACATCGCCCCTGACGCCAAGGTCAAGGTGCTCGTCAAGCCCGGCGGCGACCCCCACACCCAGGAGCTCTCCACCGGTGACATCGAGGCCATCGAGAAGGCCGACGCCGTGGTCTGGACCGGCCATGACATGGAACACCACATGATGGACCACTTCGACAAGCTCGGAAACAAGCAGGTCCCCGCCGCTGAATCCATCCCCAAGTCTGATCTGCTCCCCTGGGAGGAGGACGGCAAGATCGAGGGCCACGACCCCCACGTGTGGAACTCCCCCGACAACTGGAAGTACGTCGTGACCGCCACCGCCAAGAAACTGGGCGAGATCGACAAGACCAACGCTGACACCTACAAGAAGAACGGCGAGGCCTACAACAAGAAGATCGATGAGGGGAAGAAGAAGGCCGGCGAACTCTTCAACCAGATCCCCAAGGATCGCCGCATCCTTGTCACCGGTCACGACGCCTTCAACTACCTCGGCAAGACCTACGGCATCGAGATTCACGCCACCGACTTCGTCTCCTCGGAGTCCGAGATGAGCGCTGCTCAGATGGACAACCTCGCCAAGCTCATCGCCGACAAGAAGATCAAGACAATCTTCCAGGACAACCTCAAGAACCCTGAGGCCATCAAACACCTCAAGGAGGCCGTTGCCGCCAAGGGTGGATCCGTGACCGTTTCCGACAAGCCGCTGTACGCCGACTCCCTCGGCGAGAAGGCCCCAGTCGACACCTACCTGGGCGTCTTCCAGTACAACGCCGAAACCATCACCAACGCCCTCAAGTGAGCGCAACGGTGCCGCCCATGAGCACGTGGGCGGCACCTGTCCACAAGGAGAAGCCAATGTCCTCACCCAAATCAGCAGCCCTCGAGGTTGACGACCTCACCGTCGCATACCAGGACAACATCGCTCTGTCCCACACCAGCCTCAGCTTGCCCACAGGTGAGGCCTTGGCCCTCCTTGGCCCCAATGGGGCTGGTAAGTCCACCCTCATGAAGGCCATTCTCGGACTCATCCCCACCCTCACCGGATCCGTCCAGATCTTTGGGAAGCCCCTCAACCAGATGCGTCGCCACATCGGGTACATGCCGCAGGCCGCTGACGTCGACTGGGATTACCCGGCGACGGTGGGAGACGTCGTGGCTCAAGGAACCTTCGGGAGGCTCGGGTGGTTCAAACGTCCCGGAACTGCAGAGAAGCAGATCGTCCGGGAGTCGCTGGAGACCGTCGGCATTGCGAAATATGCCGACCGGCACATCACCGAACTCTCCGGTGGACAGAAACAGCGGACCTTCATGGCACGCATCCTGGCCCAGCGTCCCGACTTCTTGTTCATGGACGAGCCCTTCGCCGGGGTCGACGCCGCCAGCGAACGCACCCTGATGTCAGTTCTTGACATGCTCGTCTCGGAAGGGAAAACACTCGTCATCGTCCATCACAATCTCGCCAGTGTGGCCGACATCTGTACCTGGGCGTGCCTGCTGGCCGAGGGGAAGGTGGTCTCGGTCGGCCCCCTCGCCGAGGCCTTCACCACCGAGACGGTGCACACCGCCTACGGCATCAGCGACGACATCTTCACGGGGGCACGATGAGCGCCCTCGTTCTTGCCGAGATCGTGCCTGCCTCGGAGTTCTTCGGCAGCTACACCTACCGGACGATGCTCATCGGCACGGTCCTCATCGGATTGTTCTCTGGCGGGCTGGGGTGCCTGCTCTACCAGCGCAAGCAGTCCCTGTTGGCCGACGTCATTGGCCACTCCGCGATCGCCGGGGTCGTCGGAGCCTTCATCGTGTCGACAGCGGTGTTCAACGTCAACGGCCGCTCCATGGCCACCTTGACCATCGGCGCCGTCATCTCCTCAGCCCTGGCAGCCCTGCTGGCCAACGTCATCAGCGCCCACTCCCGGGTGAGTATCGACGCGGCGATGGCAATCTGCCTGGCACTTTTTTACGGCGGTGGCATGGTCGGGCTGCGCATCATCGCCCAGTCCACTCTGCCCAACCGCCAAGGGATCAACACCTACCTCTTCGGCAACGCAGCCACTCTGACGACTGAGGACAACATCGTCATCCTCGTCTTCGGGCTCATCGCGGTCGGAGTGGCAGCATTCACCTGGCGTGGGCTGACACTTTTCATCTTCGATCCAGTCTTCGCGACGATGTCCGGATACTCCGGGCGGACCGTCTCGACGATTCTGTTCCTCGTGACGACGACATCCATCGTCATCGGGGTCAAGACCGTGGGACTCGTACTCATGATCGCCTTCGCCATCATGCCGGCGGCCGCAGCTCGGTTGTGGGTGCGACACATGCACACCATGATCGTCCTCGCTGCGATCCTGGGAGCGGTCTGCGGAGCTGCCGGCTCATACCTGGCGGTGTGCATGGGCCGGGTGCCGACCGGACCGGTGATCGTCGTCGTGCTGTTCGTCGTGTTCGCCTTCTCGATGCTCTTTTCTCCGCATCGGTCGCTGACCCAGATCCGGGTGTCGCGGCGCCGCGCACTAGCAGCACAGGCAGAGGGGAACTGACATGCCACTCATCACGTCCATCCTACTGTTGGCCATCGTCACGGCTGTCACCTGCTCGGTGCCCGGGATCTTTCTCGTGCTGCGCCACCAGTCGATGCTCGTCGACGCGATGTCCCACGCGGTGCTGCCGGGTATCGCCATCGGGGCGCTGCTTTCAGGGTCATTGAACTCCCCTCTGCTGGTTGTCATCGCCACCCTCATGGGGTTGGTGGTCGTCATTGGTGCCGAGTGCCTGGCCCGCACCGGACTGGTCACTGGCGATGCCAACCAAGGGCTGATCTTCCCGGTACTGTTCTCCATCGGTGTGATCCTGCTGTCGACGGTGCTGGCAGAGGTTCACATCGACGAGTCGACGATTCTCGCTGGCAACATCAACCTGCAGGCACTATCGGTGAATCACATCGTGTTCGGGACGATCGACATCGGCCCCATCACGATGTGGAAGGAGATCGTGGTGTGCGCCATCACCACGATCGTCCTCTTCGCGATGCGGAGGGTGCTCGCGGTGGCGACCTTCGACCCGCAGCTGGCTCGCACCATGGGCCTGCCGGTCCGGCTGACCAACGGAATCCTCATGTGTCTCATCGCCCTCACGGTGGTGGTGTGCTTCGACGCGGTGGGGTCGATCCTCGTCGTCGCACTCATGATTGCTCCGCCGGCCACCGCACTCTTGATGGCGAGGACCCTGCGTCGGATGGTGGGGTGGACCATCGTCGTGGCGGTGGTTTCGGCCGTTGTCGGATTCGAGCTGGCAAAGATCTGGGACCTGGCGACCTCGTCCATGATGTCGGCGGTCTCCGGTGTGGTGTTCCTGGTTGTGCTGGCCGGTACGAACATCGCGACGCGCATTCGACAGCGTTCCCTGGCCAAGAAACCAGCCCCGACCGAGGTTCATCCTCGCGACAGTCGGGCAGTGTCGACCAAGACGGTCCCCGACGCTGTACTGTCCTGACGTCACGCCGGGCGACTGACGATCCTTGTCGGTTGCCCGTTTGTTCGCACGAGCTGGTCACACGGGTCGGTTGCCCGAGCCCGTCGTGCGCGTCAATTGCCCAAGGTGGTCACGCCCACTGCCTGCACTCGTTGACTGCGCGGTAATTTTTGTCAGCCGAGGTCCAGGCCAAGCACTCCGGTGTTCCCTCCCCTATCTCGGCTGACATTTTTCGCACTTGGCAACGAAGGGCCTGCTTTGGGAAGCAGGGATGCCTCGGGGCTGTGATCCTTGTCCGGGAGGACAGTCTTCGTACCTTCGGCAAGGCCCACGACGAACCACACTGGCCGAATTACACCCGTGTGAGTTGTCCCCAGTTGGTGGATAAACCTGTGGATAACTCCCGGGGGATGCCGGTGTCGGACCCCCCGATGACGGCCTCTCACTCCGTGACACCGGACTCACACATATTTGGCAACGTCATATTTTCATAATTGATGTAGCCTGGCCGCATGGTCAAAGTCCAGCGTCTGGCGCGGGTCCGCGAGGTTCGCCACGACATTCCCAACGTCATCTCGATCGACTTCGAGCCGTGCGACATGCCGCCCATCACCTCGGTCGACGATCACGTCAAGATCGCCCTGCCGTCCGATGGATCCGACCTCCGCACGCCTGTCAGCAACGACTCCCATCCTCTGCTGCGCACGTATACCCGCCGCCGCTGGTCCGATGACGGGTCGTGGGGCATAGATGTCCTGCAGTTCGGGCCCGAGACCAAGGCGGACGCCCATGACGGCCCCGGATCCCAGTGGTCGAAAATCGTCGAGCCCGGTGACGAGGTTGCAGTGAGGGGACCGGGAGGCCACTGGCAGATGCCTTCGGACCTCACCCACTTGCTCGCCGTCGCCGACGCGGTCGCTCTCCCAGCAGTGGCGAATACCCTCGCTGCCCTGCCGGAATCGGCCCGCGCCACCGTCGTCCTCGTCGACGGGCATCACCATTACCCCCTCCCCGAGAACGACCACATCACGATCGTGCCGACTCCCCGCGATCCCGTGGGAATTGTCGCCACCGTCCGAGGCCTTGCCCTACCCGACGACGCCCACACCTTCGTTCATGGAGAGGCCGCGATGGTCCGTCCCATGCGCCGTCATCTGCGCCTCGAGCGTGGACTGCCCAGGGAGAGGGTGCAGCTGTCGGCCTACTGGTTCGCCGGGCACGACGCCGACGGATGGCGCGCCATGAAGCAGGACTTCAACCGCTCGATGGAAGCTGAGTCGGGAGACTGAGGGAGGTTCAACCTGGGTGATCTACGCACACAGCGTCGAGGGCCGGCCTGCTTGAAGCAGACCGGCCCTCGATGCGTCAGATGATGATCAGGCGGTGACCACGTTGGTCAGAATGAGGCCAATCATGACGAGACCCACGACGATGCGATACCAGATGAAGCCGGTGAACTTGTTCGAGGAGACGAACTTCAGCAGCCATGCGATGGAGACGTAAGCCACGATGAGGGAGACCACCGTCGCCAGAATCGTCGGCCCCCAACCAATCGCATTGCCGCCTCCGCTAGCGGCGGAAATGTCACTGGCAGCCGAGATGGTCTCGTAGATGCCGGCAGCCACGAGCACCGGGATCCCCATGAAGAACGACAGGCGAGTTGCGGTCGCGCGATCGAACTTGCGGAACAGACCGGCAGAAATCGTCGCGCCCGATCGGGAGATACCGGGGAACAGCGGAGCCAGTGCCTGGAAGCAGCCAATGACGATGGCATCGACGATGCCGACTTCCTTCATGCCACGGTCGAGGTCCGACTGACGGTCACCCAGCCACATCACGCCACTCCAGACGATGAGGGCAATGGCGACCACCCACAGGGAACTCAGGGTGTTCTCGATGGCGTCCTTGAACAACAGGCCAACGATGCCCACCGGAATCGAACCCAGGATGATGCCCCAACCGAGAGTGTAATCCGGATCGCTGCGGTCCTCCTTGTGGGCCAGACCTTTGCACCACGCGACGACGATGCGCACGATGTCAGACCAGAAGTAAATGATGGCGGCGATGATCGCGCCGACCTGGATGATCGCGGTGAAGGCAGTGATCCCGGCGCCCTGAATGTCGTACCCCAACAGCTTCTCGACGATACGGAGATGGCCGGTGCTGGAGACAGGCAAGAACTCGGTGATGCCCTCGACAATGCCAAGGATGACGGCGTGCAGCCAGTTCACGGATGAAAACCTCTCGATTGGGGGTCGTGCGGATGCGGCAGGCGCTAATCCACGTCACTGCATCCGGGCTCACACCATAGACGGAGATACCGACAATTCTGCGGTACAAGTACCCAGTCGCCTGACATCAATGACCGTGGTCGGGGCTGAGACATCCCAACTACGACCACGGTCCTCATGCGCACAGCTCCCTCACAGTGGCGGCCATGAGCTGCAACAGCATGAGCCCACGCGCATCGTCATGTCATGCGGGCGAACCCCGTATGACATGACGTCATTCAGCGTTCTCGGTGGAATCCACATTGCGAGAGCCGAGCTCGGCGTCCAGCCGAAGCAGGCCTGGGCCGTCGTCCCCGATGAGCTCGATCCGACCGACGATCTCGCCGACGGTCGACTCCTCCTCGATCTGCTCGTCAATGAACCAGTGGAGCAGCGGAATGGCGTCGATGTCGCCGGCTGAGGTGCAGGAACGGTAGAGCTCACGGATGGCCTCGGAGACCTTCTCCTCATGGGCAAGGGCCGTCTGGAAGATCTCGAGCGGGGACAGACCGGGCTCGACCTCGGGAACTTCGATGGTGCCTATGCGCGGGTGGTTTCCGCGATCGAGGACGTGGTCGATGAACTTGTTGGCGTGAACGATCTCTTCGTCCGCTTGGTGGCGTAGCCACGTGGCCACGCCGGAGAGGTCCTGGGCGTCGGCCTCGATGGCCAGCTGACGGTAAGTCATGTCAGCGGTGAGTTCGAGGGTGATCTGATCGTTGAAGGCCTTGACGATGTCATCGGACATGTTCATGTCTCGAGCCTACGAGGGGCACCCAAAAACTCCGGGGTGACGAAGAATGGCACCCCAGATGAAGGGACATCACTGCTGTGAATCTCCCCCACCCGACGCGACAATTTTCGTGCTCACGGGTCACGCGGACTGGATGAATCGGCCTCTTGGACCGGCCCCCTTGCCGCTCTCGGCGGTGAGAGCCCTCAGGGAGAGGCCTGCCCCGGTATGTCATCTGATAAGGCGTCCAAGGCGACGACTGACACTCCTCGACGATTTTCACCGCCAGATCAAGACCACAGGGCGTACGTCTGACCATTCCCGACGCACCAGACGGAAATCCCCATCACCCCGACCTCGAGAGGCACGACATCGGCCAGGAGCTCGACTGCTCTGCCCCGTAGCTCAGGCGGAACCTGGTACCCCATCGTGACGTGGGGATTCCACCACCGTGGCCCGTAATAGTTGAAAGCGGTGACGCCCACCTCGGCCAGCCGACGATGCAGAGCCTCATGGGGTCTCCGGAGCGCCTCCGGAACCCGCGAGGCGCGAAAAACGTCAGCCGCCGCCGGAGAGGAGCACGATTCGGCACCTTCCCCCGGCGAGGTGTCAGAAATCGTCGTGGGGGTGAGGGGGCCGGAGACAGCGGCGGGGACGGGGGCGTTGGTGTCCGACCAGGCGACCTCAGGGCGGGTGACGTCGGGGCGAGTTGGGTGGTGAGGGCACAGCGCCACCACACCGTCAGAATTCGGTAATTGGCACGAGGTCGTCAGCGTCACTCGCTCCGGCCACCCGACGTCGACGAGATCAGAATCGACACCGTTCATGGTCGAGACCGCCGCCACCGTGACGTGGGCAGGCTCGTGCAGCACCGGAATCCCCGCTGCCATGAGCCGGTTCCGAACATCACGAAGAACCTCCTGGGCCTCGTCATCGAGGATGAGGGACAACGTGTGAGTGAACACAACGCCGGGCTGCCAGTCGCTGTCTTCTGTCACACCTCACCCCGATCTTGTTACAAATATGTTACTAATGTCACACTTTTCATCCATTTACGGCATAGTTCCAATCACGATGCCAAAGGAGGCGCCAACGGTGGCAAGTGAAACACAACTGGTCCGTGAAGAACACAGTCTCGGACGGGCTGCACTCAACACCCTCAAAGGGTGCCTGGGAAACCTCGTCGAGTGGTACGACGTCTACACCTACACGGTCTTCGCAACATATTTCCAGAACCAGTTCTTCAGCCCTGAGGACAAGAACTCGCGCATCTACGTCTATGCCGTGTTCGCCATCACCTTCCTCATGCGTCCGCTGGGTTCCTGGTTCTTCGGACGATGGGCCGACCGGCACGGACGTCGCTACGCCCTCACCTTCTCGGTTCTGGTGATGGCCTTCGCCTCATTGGTTGTGGCGATCCTTCCTTCTCGCGACCAGATTGGTATGTGGGCCGCAGCGCTCCTCATCATCTGCCGCATTGTCCAGGGATTCGCCACCGGTGGCGAGTACGGCACCTCGGCGACGTACATGTCGGAAGCGGCTGTTCCTAATCGTCGCGGCTTCCTGTCATCCTTCCAGTACGTCACCCTCGTTGGTGGCCAGGTCATCGCCCAGGCCGTCCTGCTCATCGAGACCGCGACATTGACCCACGACCAGATCGCCACCTGGGGTTGGCGTATCGCCTTCGGTATCGGTGGCCTCGCGGCCGTCGTCGTGCTCTGGATGCGACGCACCATGGACGAATCCCTCACCGAGGAGCATCTGGAGAACATCCGCACCGGCCTGGACCGCGATTCCGGCACGATGCGCACCCTGCTGGTCGATCACTGGCAGCCGCTGCTGCTGGTCTTCCTCATCACCATGGGCGGCACCGTCTGCTTCTACACCTACTCGGTGAATGCCCCCGCCATCGTGAAGTCCACCTTCAAGGAGCAGGCAATGACGGCGACCACCGTCAACCTCATCGCGCTGATCTTCCTCATGTGCCTGCAGCCGGTCGGCGGCCTCATCTCCGACAAGATCGGCCGCAAACCGCTGTTGGTCTTCTTCGGCGTGGGCGCCATCTGCTACACGTGGGTACTCATCACCTTCCTCCCCAAGGCCACCAATCCCTTCGGCGCCTTCGGCCTGCTGTTCGTCGGCTACATCATCCTGACCAGCTACACCTCGATCAACGCCCTGGTGAAGTCCGAGCTCTTCCCGGCCAAGATTCGCGCCCTCGGTGTCGGCCTCGGCTATGGCCTCGCCAACTCCTGCTTCGGTGGCACTGCCCCGCTCATCTACGAGGCCTTCAAGGAACATGGCAACGTGACGTGGTTCATCGTCTACGTGACGACCCTGACCTTCATCTCGACCTTGATCTACGTCTTCGGGCTCAAGAACAAGACGGCCACCCATCTCAATCACGAGCAGGGGCACGCCTGGACACACAACGATGAAACGCCCCCACCGGCAGCCCGCTGACCCCCAGTGGCCATGCGGTGACCCCCGCGCGGCGCACAATGGAGTCAGGCTTCGTCATGACTTTCGCCGGTGGTGACACAACATGAGGGAGGGCACCCACAGGGTGCCCTCCCTCATGTCTGCGTGTGCGTCAGATCACGCGGCAGGAACGGTCTCCACCGTGACGTGACCCTTGATGGCGTCATGCAGCTTGACGCCGACGGTGTGCTTGCCGATGGTCTTGATCGGCTTGCTGATCTCGATGGTCCGCTTGTCGAGGGCGGGGCCACCAGCCTTCTTGACGGCCAGGGCGATGTCGGCAGGGGTGACGGCACCGAACAGACGACCACTCTCGCCGGCCTGGACGGTCACCTGGACGACCAGGTGCTCCAGCTGAGAGCGGACCTGCTCGGCCTCCTCCTTGGAGTTGATCTCCTTGGCCTCGCGGGCGCGGGTGATGTCCTTGATCTGGGCCTCAGCACCGCGTGTCCACTTGATGGCGTAGTTCTGCGGCAGCAGAAAGTTACGGCCGTAACCGTCCTTGACCTCAACGATGTCACCGGGGACACCGAGCTTGGCCACCGGAGCAGTGAGAATGAGCTTCATGTCTTTCTCCCTTCTCAGCGAGCCGTCGAGGCGTACGGGAGCAGTGCGAGCTCGCGGGCGTTCTTGATCGCGATGGCGACCTTGCGCTGATCCTGGACCGACAGCCCGGTGACGCGACGAGCGCGGATCTTGCCTCGCTCAGAGATGAACTTGCGCAGCAGGGCAGTGTCCTTGTAGTCAACCGCGCCGATGTGCACGGTCTTGACGGGGACGACCTTCTTCTTGTTCACAGACTTGCGCTGTGGACCGGCCATTGTGGTGCTCTCCTTCGTGTGAAAGCCCGGCTCTCGCCGGAATGTGCCTTGTCCGTGGCCCCATGCGGGGCACCGAACCTGATGTTTCTTGTATCGATGATGCCGGTGATCGGCGGATCGGATCTCCCGATCAGAGACCTACCGATCAGAACGGGGGCTCATCGGTCTGGGCCGAGGCCCAGGGATCGACTCCGCCGCCGCGGTTGGCATCACCGTTGTTGTAGGACCCCTGGTTACCGGAGTTTCCGCCCCAATTACCACTCTGGCCGCCATTGCCGCCGGACCAGCTGCCCTGGCCGCCACCAGCATTGCCACCCCAGTTGCCTCCGCCGGAGGACTGGTTGCGAGCCACCTTGGCCGAGGCGAACCTCAGCGACGGGCCCACCTCGTTGACGTCGATCTCATAGGAGGTGCGACGGTTGCCGTCGCGGTCCTCGTAGGAGCGAGCCTTGAGGTTGCCGTTGACGATGACACGCATGCCCTTGGAGAGGGACTCGGCGACATTCTCGGCGAACTGGCGCCACACGGAACAGTTGAGGAACATTGCCTCACCGTCGCGCCACTCGTTGGTCTGTCGGTCAAAGGTTCGCGGGGTCGATGCCACCGTGAAATTCGCGACAGGCACCCCATTAGGGGTGAAGCGCAGCTCAGGATCAGCAGTCAAGTTGCCAATCACCGTGATGGGTGTTTCGCCAGCCATGTCACTCTCCGCGGTTCGGGGTTTTGCGAATCAATGGTTCCAGTGTGCCGCTCACCTAGGACAGTCTTCGGAATCTCCCGAAGAACTGAGGCGAACAGCGCGGGTCCTCGATCCTCAGTGGATCTCGGGACGCATGACCTTGGTGCGCATGACCTTCTCGTCGATGGCGAGAAGACGATCCATCTCCTGGATGGTCGCGGGCTCACAGGTCGCGTTGATGACGACGTAGACGCCTTCCGACTTCTTCTGAATGTCGTAGGCCAGGCGGCGCTTGCCCCACACGTCGACGTTGTCGACGGTGCCCTTCTCGTCAGTGATGACCTTCAGGTACTTCTCCATGAGGGAATCGACCTGACGCTCCTCGACGGTCGGATCAATGATGATCATGACCTCGTACTTACGCATACGCTGACTCCACCTCCTCTGGTCTCAGCGGCCACGAGTACATCCCGTGGCAGGAGGGCGAATGCCACCGGTCGGGGTCTGCCCGACCGGCCAGCCGCCACTGTGGACAGCCAATTAAACAGCATACCGGCTGGGTCGTCGTTCTCCGAATCCTCGGGACTCATCGCCGACCGCCTTACCCCCCATGGCGCCCAAAATCCATGATCCGCGCAGCGCGAGGCCACTTAGGTTGCCCTAAGCAGTTGGTAACGATTTCATCAATTTCTTCTTCGAGGTCTCGCGCCCACCGGGGCGATCCGACAGAGTTCTCCCCAAAGCGGCCGGAACTACACCCGAGGGTCCGACATACGGGCACCATGTCTGTTGTGCCAGATCTTTGGACAATCTGTCTGCCACGTATGCGAGCCCGGGAGGTCCGGCCGCAGTGTCAAGGAAAGACGGTCACACACATGCGTACATCTCGAGGAGGAGGACTGCTCGCAGGCATTGTTGCGCTGGCGCTAGCAGCTACTCCGGCCGCGATGGCCGCCCCGAGTCCAACACCACCGCCCCTCTCTTCCCCTCCCGCGGCTCAGAAACAGTCCGAGAAGGTCAAGGTCATGGTGCTGTTGAAGGGGCAGCCCTCCGGACGCGGAGTTGAGAAGACCAATCTCGCCGAGCTGAGCCGCACCATCAGTGCCATTCAGTCCAAGGCCCCGATCAAGGTTGACCGCCGATTCGGCATGCTCCTCAAGGGATTCTCGGCCTGGGTGGAGACCTCTGACATCCCCACTCTGGAGGCCCAGCCAGGCGTCACCTCCGTCAAGCCGGTGCGCGCTTACAAGCCGGTCGATGACGACGCCAACCTGGAGACCGGGGCCACCGCAGCTCGCAAGACCGGACTCGACGGACGAGGCACTGTCGTCTCCATCGTCGACACCGGTATCGACATCAAGCACCAGGACATGCGTCTCGACGCCGAGGGCAAGGCCGCCGCCAAGCTCAAGGCTGCTGACGGATTCACCGACAAGGTGCCCTATGGCTACAATTTCGCCGACCGCAACAACAACGCCAAGGACACCACTGCCTCCCAGCACGGCATGCACGTTGCCGGCATCGTGGCTGCCAACGGTGGGGCTGACGCCGACGCCGTCACCAATGGACGCGTCAACGGAGCCGCCCCCGAGGCCCAGCTGCTCGCCATGAAGGTGTTCTCCAACGATCCCGCCAAGTCCGAATCGGCGTACACCGATGACATCGTCGCTGCCATCGAGGAATCGGTGCGACGCGGGGCTGACGTCATCAACATGTCTCTCGGCTCTCCTGACGGCGTGGACTCCGCCGACCAGGGTGAGGCCCTCGCCATTGCCAACGCTCAGCATGCCGGGGTTCAGGTCATCGCGGCCGCTGGTAACGACGGACTGTCGACCTCCACCCGGGGTGACGAGGTCGACGCCCTCGGGCTCCTCGACAATGGTGCCCTCGGCAGCTCCGCCGCTGCCCCGGCCGCCTGGTCGGTCGCCTCGATCAACAACGCCCACAAGATCGTCACTGCTGCGAAAGCCACCTGGGAGGGCGGTTCGGCCGAGGTCGGATATCAGCAGCAGGCTGGCCCCGCCGACCTCGAGGTCCACAAGCTGTGGCCTGCCGGCATCGGCAAGCCCGCCCAAGTCCCGGCTGAGGTCAAAGGCAACTGGGCCCTCATCGAGCGCGGTGAGATCTCCTTCGCCGACAAGGTGAAGAACGCCACCGCCAAGGGCGCGACCGGTGTCATCATCTTCAACAATGCCGATGGCGGGAACGACATCCCCGGCATGGCAGGCATCGACGGCTCCAAGGTTCCGGTCTCCGGCATGGGCCACGACGACGGACAGAAGCTCGCCGACGTGATGCAATCCGGCAAGGAGGTGTCGATCCAGCTCACCACGTCCAACAAGCTGGTCGACAACCCCGACCCTCTGCTCGCCTCGAGCTTCACCTCGTGGGGAGCCACCCCGGACCTCAACTTCAAGCCTGAGATCGCCGGTGTCGGCGGGTCCGTCTACTCGACCCTCAACGACAACAAGTACGGCGTCATGTCGGGTACCTCGATGGCCACCCCTAACGTCGCCGGACTGTCGGCCCTCATGCTGCAGTCCCTCAGGAAGACCAACCCCGGCCTGTCTCGCGTCGCAGCGGATTCCACCCTGCGCACCGCGATGTCGAACACCGCTGAGATCCTCAAGTACTCCAGCGGTGTACCGCTGGCTCCGCGTCAGATCGGTGCTGGGCTCGCCCAGGTTGACCGCGCCACCAAGACCCATGTGCTGGCGACCGTCGACGGCAAACCCAACGCTGCTCTCAAGGAGGTCAACTCAGCCCGCAAGGTCAACATCGCACTCACCAACCTCGGTGACAAGCCGCAGACCTTCACCACCAGCCAGACCTGCGTCATCAACGAAGACCACAGCGGCGACAACCCGCTGACTTCGTGCTCGACCGGGGAGAAGGCCTCCGCCGAGACCAGCACAGTGACGGTTCCTGCCCACGGGACCGCCAAGGTGTCCTGGACGGTCACGCCGAAGAGCGGGGACGCCCACTGGATCGAAGGCTGGTTCAAGTTCTCGTCCACCGACCCGTCGCAGCCTGACCTGGCCCTGCCGTACATGGGCTTCGTCGGCAATTGGAACGCCGAGGACATCATCGACACCCCGATCTACTCCAAGACCCCGTCGGTGATGTCGCAGGTCTTTGGTGAGAAGAACCCGCACAAGACCGTGCTGGCCAGCAAGGCCCTCGGCTCGATGACCGTCGAGCGCGGTGTGGGGCACAACTTCTTCTCCCCCAACGGCGATGGGATGCTCGACACCATTTTCGCCCAGACCCTGCTACTGCGTTCCGCCCAGGAGCTCAAGTTCTCCGTCGTCGATGCCAACGGCAAGACGGTCCGCGAGCTTGGTTCCGACCGCGACCTGCAGCACATGCTGCTGAACAAGCTCGCTCTCATCTCGACCAACGCCGCCGACAGCGATCCCGACCGGGGTTGGGACGGCAAGGTGTGGGACGCCAAGAAGGGTGGCTTCGTCACTGCCCCCGAGGGTAAGTACACCTTCACGGTGCAGGCCCGTCTGTCGCCGAACTTCAGCTGGCAGACAGTCGAGATGCCCTTCGTCCTCGACGTGACTGCCCCGAAGCTGGCCACCTCGGTCCGCAGCAACACTGACGGCACCGCCTCGGTCATCGTCAAGGTCACTGACGCCGGTTCCGGCGCCGGCCCGGTCGCCGCTCGCGATGGCTCGGGCACGATGCTGACCGCCGACACCACGTCGGTACCCGGCGCGACCGTCTTCACCGTCTCGAACCCGGCTGAGGCCAAGTACGTGCAGATCACTGGCGCCGACCGCGCCGCCAACACCACGACTTCCGTCGTCATGCTCGACAAGACGGCCCTGGCGACCCCCGACCCCATCCTCAACGGAGCCGTCGTCAACGCTGAGACCCCCGACTCCTCGAGCTTGTTCCAGATCGAGAACCAGCCCTTCCTGCGCAAGGACAAGACCCTGCCGGTCCGTGGTGTCGTCTCGGCCGAGGTCGCCAAGGTGACCGTCAACGGGATTGACGCCACGATCGACGCCAACCATCACTTCACCGCGATGGTCGGATGGGCCGAGGGTCACAACACCTACGAGATCGTCGCCTACGACGCCGCCGGCAAGGTCCTTGACCGCTCCACGACGTCGTGGATCGACGTCGACCTCAAGGGCCCGCAGCTGACCGCTGACGCCGCTCGCAATTCTCAGAGCCTCGTCACCGTCAAGGACGACGACACCGTCGACGTCTCCGGCGCCGTCTCCGACGACCAGACCAAGATTGGCGACCAACGTCGCCCGCTGACGGTCATGATCGACGGCAAGAAGGTCCAGGCGAATGCCGACGGCACCTTCAAGGCGACCGTCACACCGGGCAAGTCGGCCACCCAGATCGTCGTGACGGCCAATGACGGGGTGAACGTCACCACGGTCGCCCTGCCTCTCGACCGCCCGGTCACCGAGGACAACGCCTTGCACATCACCTTCGACGACCCGGCCATGGCTGATCCGAACTCCCCGTTCGGCCAGCAGAACGTCTTCCTGGACGGCAAGGACCCCAACATTGGCACCAAGACGAGCCCTCGTACCTACACGCTCTCGGGCACCTTCAACCGTGCTCCGAAGTCCTTCACCATCGAGGGCAAGGAAGTCCAGCTCGATTCCAAACTGCACTTCTCCGTCAAGGTTCCGATCAACCAGGGTCTGACCAAGATCGGCTACACCGTCACCGACACCACCAGGGGAGCCAAGACCCTCGAGAGTGCATGGCGCGTGTTCTACGACAGCCGGATCCCCAGTATCCAGCTTGATCGTCCGCGTATCGCCGAGGACGGCGCCATCTACATCACCAAGCCGTCGCAGGACGTCACCTTCGCCGGCCGAGTGTGGGACAACGCCTTCGGTTACAACCTGGCCATCAACGGCAACATCGTCAGCAACTTCACCAACATCTGGGATCCGGGCGCCACCATCAACAAGCGCGGATTCTCCGAGGATGTCACCGCCTCTGATGGCGACCGCATCCTGTTGGGTCTCTACGACCTCATGGGCAACGGCCTGGAGCAGATCATCCCGGTGATCAGCGATGCCGACGCCCCTGACGTCGAGGTTGCTGGCGTCAAAGCTGGTGACGTGGTGTCCGAGCCGACGACGATCACCGTCAAGGCTTCTGATGCTCACCTTGACAACATGAAGGTGACTCTGGACGGCAAGCAGGCCGCCTTCAAGGCCACGAAGGTGGTTCCCGCCGAGGGTGCCGAGGTTGCCTTCGAGGGAGAGCCGGACGACACCGGTGCCACCGCGCCGTCGATCTCTCCGTCGACTGAGGCCTCCGCCGCTCCGTCCGCCAGCGCTCCGACCACTGGCTCGGCTGTTCAGGCTGAGAAGGTCGCTGCCAAGGCCGCTGCTGCTCAGGAGACTGTCGACGAGGAAGCCGCCAAGGGTGACGCCAAGCCGCCCAAGACCGGTGAGGGCTACACCCAGCTGACGGTCGAGCTATCGACCAAGGACCTGTCTGCTGGCGCGCACCAGCTGGCCGTCACCGCCACCGACCGCGCCGACCGTCGCACCGACGTCGCCGTGCCCTTCGCGGTGGACGCTGCTCCGCGGATCGAGGGGCCGGCTTCCCTGGTCGTCGACCCCGACGAGGACATCCTCAGCCAGATCCGCTCCGCCTACAAGGTGGTTGACGATGTCGACGAGAACCTCGTCGTCGACGCCGACCTGAGCGGACTCGTCATGAACAAGGCCGTCCCGGTTGTCCTCACCGCGGTCGACTCGGCTGGCCACGTCGTCACCAAGACCGTGCAGATCACCATGCAGCGTCCGGAGCGGACCCTGGCCGGTGAGTGCGGGACGATGAGGGGCCGCTTCGCCAAGGGTGACTCGATCTCGATCACCTGCCGCGCCGACGACAATGGAGACGTCATCGTCACCGTGAAGAACGCCGGACCGGCCGTCGCCGGAACCCTCACCCTGAACGTGCCGACCGATCGCAAGATCCTCGTTCTCGAGAATGGCAGGGTCATCGGCACCGCGAAGGGTCAGATCGTTGACGGCAAGGTCGTCCTCAACTCCCCGTCGAAGATCACTCTCAACTTCGTCGCCACGAAGGCCGACCCGGGTGACACCCAGCCGACCATCCCGGGCAGGACGAAGCCGGGACACGACACCAAGCTGGGTCATGGCACCAGGCCGGGTAACAACGGTTCCAAGACCCCACACCGCCATTACCAGCTGCCCTCCACCGGTGGTGACCCCGCCACTGGCCTGACCGGTCTCGCCGGACTCGTCGGGATGGGAGCGCTGGCTAGCATGGCAGTTGCAGCCATTCGCAAGTCGCGTCGCTGACGCCTGGCAACGCATCGCCCCTTCACCTGTTGGTGAGGGGGCGATGTTCGTTGTGGGGGTTCTGGCAGGGACTGAGATCGAGGCCTGCTGTGGGGGCTGTCTCCGTCAGGGGCCTGACGACGATGCGTCGCGGTGGCGAGGTGTCAGCGGCCGCGTGGCGGCCCAGGAATGAGGATTTCCCCGCCGGCCCGCCATGCGCGCAGGCCGGATGCGAGGAAGTCGCAGGTGTAGCCCTTCTCCCGTACCCGGTCCACCAGGTGACCGGATCGGAACCCGGTGTCGCACACCAGGACGAATTGCGGATCGGGTTCAGCCAACGGGTCATCGCCATAGACTGCGGTGAACGGGTCGGCGATCAGATCCTTGGGATTGACGAGCCGCGCCCCTGGGGCGTGGCCGGCCTCATATTCGCGAGGAGTCCTGACGTCGACGAGAACTCCTCCCTTGGCGAGGATGTTGAGGACGTCGGGAAGCTCAAGGCCTCCCTCGGCCATTCCATGATTCATCAGCAGGTCGCGCAGTCCCATGTCTGCACAGTCTAGGGAAAAGTGACCGAACGGTGATTCACACCGTCTCGTACTGGGTGGCGACTCACCCGATGGCGAAAAATCCCGGCATGGCAGGGCCCGGGAAGCGTCAATGCGCGTTCCCCGGGCCTGCTGACGAAAATGGTCACTCTCTGCTCGACGCTGTCTGTCGACGAGCGGGCTGTGGCTCAGGCGTTGATGCCCTCCAGTACCGCGCGAACCTCCTGCGGAGTCGAAGCCGACATCAGACGGTTGCGGAAATCAGCCTTGACGAGATTCCGTGCCAGGGAGGCCAGGATACGCAGGTGCTCGTTACCAGCTGCGGCCGCGGGAACAGCGATGAGAAAGACGAGGTTGGCCAGGGAACCGTCCGGGGCTCCCCAGTCCACTCCCTCGTCGCTGCGAGCAAAGGCCAGGGCCGGACGATCGACGCCATCACACTTGCCGTGCGGAATCGCGATGCCGTCACCCAGACCGGTGGTTCCGACATCCTCACGGGCGCGGACGGCCTTGAGGAGCACATCGCGGTGGACCAGCGCACCGCTGGCACCGATGAGGTCAACCATCCTCTCGATGGTGTCATTCTTGTTCCCTGCACTCAGAGACAGATCAATCGATCCTTCGGCGAGCAGATCTGCAATCGTTGCCATGTTGTTTCTCCTAACGATGTCGTTGTGGGGTCAAGGTCACGCCGCGACGGCACGTTCCTTCTTCCGAGCTGCTGCTTTCTTGAGGGCCAAGGACATGAATGCCGTCACCAGGGCACCGATGATGATCGCGGCGAAGAAGCCGAGGATGGGGCTGCACGCGCCGAGTACGCCGACGATCGGTCCGCCGTGCATGACGACGTCGTGCACCCCGAACATGCCGGCCAGCACAGCGGCGACGGCTCCACCCACCATGTTCGACGGGATGACACGGGCCGGGTCAGCTGCGGCGAACGGGATGGCACCCTCGGTGATGCCGAACAGACCCATGAAGAGAGCGGCAATACCGGCGTCACGCTCCTGCTTGGTGAATAGATGACGATCAATGAGGGTGGCCAGGCCCATGCCGAGCGGGGCGACCGGGATGGCGGCTGCGGCCAGACCCATGACCTTGCCCTGGTCGACGGCGATCATGCCGCCGGCGAAGAGGAAGGCCACCTTGTTGACCGGCCCGCCCATGTCGAAGCTGACCATGAGGCCGATGATGATGGCGAGGATGACGATCGAGGAGGTCGTCATACTGGCCAGGAAGTTCGTCAGGCCGTTGAACAGGGCCGCCAGCGGGCGGCCGAGCACGTAGACGTAGAGCAGCGAGACGACCGCGGTGCCGAAGATCGGGATGATGAGAATCGGCACGATTGGCTTGACGTACTCATGCCACGGGATCTTTCGCATCCACTTGGCGACGTAACCGGCGATGATGCCGATGATGATGGCGCCGATGAAACCAGTATTGAGGCCGGTCTTGGCGCCGTCAGGGGCAGTCGTCGTCAGGTAGGGGAACTGGTCGCCGCTGTTGGCGATGAAACCGGACACCATGCCGACGACGAGGCCGGGACGGTCAGCGATGGCCTGAGCGATGAAACCGGCGAGCACCGGAATCATGAGGGAAAAGGCCAGAGTTCCAATCTGCAGGATGGTCTGCCAGAAGCTGCCCTCGGGGACGGCGACGCCGCCAGCAGTGGGTTTGCCGCCGATGCCCAGGGCCAGGGCGATCATGATGCCGCCACAGACCACGAAGGGGATCATGTGGGAGACCCCGGCCATCAAAGCGGCGTAGAGGGTATGCCCGACGGAACCCTTGTCGTCCTTGCCGGGCTTGGCAGGGGTGACTCCAGCGGAGACCTCGGCGGGCTCGGTTTCGAGGTCCTCCTTGGCCCCGCCACGAACGGGGGCGGACAGGGCCTTCTCCATGAGCTCGGCCGGACGAGCGATGCCGTCCTGAACACCGGTGACGAGGACGCGCTTGCCGTCGAAGCGGGACAGGTCGACCTCGGTGTCAGCCGCGATGATGACAGCATCGGCCTCACGGATGTCCTCGGCGGTCAGCTCGTTCTCGACGCCGATCGACCCCTGGGTCTCGACCTTGATCTGGTCACCGGCTTCCTTGGCCGTCTCCTCCAATTTCTCGGCTGCCATGTATGTGTGGGCAATACCGGTAGGACATGCTGTGATTCCGATGTATTTCTTCATTGTTCTCCTTGATGTGGGGGTGCGCTCGCCCGTCTTTGTCGGGCACTGGGATGACACATCGTCGTCGGCACAAATGTCCGACGTGATCAGATCCGTCAGGCGACTGGGGCTCTCCACACCACAACGAGCGGATCCCCACGAATCTCCTCGCCAGACCAGGCACGTTCGGTCATGCTACCTGCCGCCCCCTGCACGATCCCCATCGACCTTGAGCTGTCCTCGAGCCGAGTTCCCCCGGGACCCCACCAGCACGCGGTGAGAGCCTCCCGGTGACAAAAATCTCCGCCCCACCAGGCACCTACGCACTGGAGTGCCTGGTCCGTGCCCGTACTGACGAAAAACGCCAAGGAGAACCAACGGATAGGTCAGGCTCCATCACGGCTTGCCGATCCGCTGGTAACCTTCAGCCCTTTCGGGTGCGATCGGAGGTCACGGGCCTCTGGACATATGTCGCGTCGACTCTGGCAGCTCCTTTCTCACCATCAGGACGATGGAGAAAATCACTCCAAGGATGAAGGTGATGTGGGGAAGGGACCCCGCGAGACATCCTCGGCGCGCCTTGGGGCGTCCTGGGCCAGGAATACCGACGAGGTTGACAGGCCCATGCCGATTGCGACGCCGATGAAGGAGATGGCAACGAGAGGTCTTGTCATCGGGGGTAAGGGCAAAGGTGTCGGAGAGGAACACCATGGCCACGTTGAAAATGGAGAGGTTATAGCCATCAATGAACTCTCTGAATGCAATGAGAGGGGACGACCACTTCTTGATGAATCTCGCGCGATCTTCACCCACATAGATCGCGCCGGTCGAGTTGTGGTTCGTGGCGGATGGATTCCTTCGTCTCGAGATACGCACGTCTAGAGATACGCAGCGCTGCGCGTCGCGAGCTAAATTATCACGCAATAAAATCGGCAATCGAATGGCCCACAGAAATATGATCGTGACATATGCCCCGATGAAAGGGGCACCGAGCCGACGGGCGCAACCTGTTCCTCACCTGCGGATCAAGAATCTCAGCGGGGGCTCGATTGGCGCGCACCAGCCGCGCCATGACAACGAGGTCAGGACGAATTGAAGAGTAGAAATGGAAGTATCCAGGGCAAAGATAATTCTGCCCCTCTTCGCCATCAATCGAGGTCATGAAACGATCCTTGGGACACCCACCCTGACACATTCTCAAGTGCGGACACCTGCGACATTGCTGGTTCAGCTGAAGATTCTCCTTCTTGGAGAATTCTCGCATCGTGTCCGTTGAGACCAGCTCCGCGAAGGACTTCTCTCGAATGGACCCAAGACGCCAATCAGGCTCAACCCAGTGATCGCATGCATAGACGTCTCCATTGAATTCCATGGCTACGTTGTTGCCGCATTGCGGGGCATGAACGCACACCGGGTGAATGCCGAACATGGCCGACAGCGCAGCGTCAAGATCCTGAATGAACACCGCCCCGACGTCATGCTGAACCCATTCCTCGAAGATCTCGGTGAGGAACTGACCATAGGCCATCGGATCAACGCTGCGGGACGTCACGGCAGCGCCCTCCTGGCGATAGAGCAGCCGCTCGCCGGACGCCGTCCGCCATCCCGCCTCAGCAACTGGAAGATCCTTGTCGTTCACCCTCTCGACGATGGGGATGAACTGCAGGTACTGAGCCCCTAAATCATCACGGAAATGCCGATAAATCTCGACCGCTGAATGCTGATTGGCGGCATTGACGGTGCACAAGATGTTGGTCAGAACTCCCGCTCTCTGCAGAAGACGGTATCCGCGCGCAACCATGTCATAAGTGCCACGTCCACCACGGTTCTTGCGGTACGCATCATGGAGATGGGCCGGGCCATCGATGGACACACCGACCAAGAAATCTTGCTCAGCCAGGAAAGCCGCCCATTCTTCATCAATGAGGGTGGCATTCGTCTGAATGGCATGAGTCACCTTCTGACGCGGTCGCCTGTACTCGTCAGCAAGTTCAACAACCCGGCGGAAGAACGGCAGCCCCCTCAACGTCGGCTCGCCGCCCTGCCACAACATCATGACCTCACCGTCGTTGCTGGCAGCCAGGAACTCCACGATGTAATCGCGCAAGGTGTCGTCGTCCATCTGCTGACGCGGCGCGTCGTACAGCAACTCCTTCGACAGGAAGAAGCAATACTCACAGTCCAGATTGCATGCTACACTTGTCGGCTTTGCAACCACTGACAGGGGCAGACACTGACGTACGAGGGGCCTGGAGCTCCCCTTGGCCGATGCGTGGGGTGCCATTATTCCCTCCGCTGTCTTTTCACACGCGCCAACACCGGCAGGACAGCATGCCCGCTCGTCACACCGATTTACCACGCGAGCTGTGGAGAACTCAGTCCTTGGGGTTCTCCTTACCGGCCTTCCGACGCACCGCGATCCTGCTGTACATCTCCTCGACGATCTCGGTGAATCTCTTCTCCACCTCACGACGTCGCACCTTGAGGGTCGGTGTGAGCAGGCCATTGTCCATCGTGAACTCGTCCCACAGCACCCGTAGGTCACGGATCTGTTCCTGGTGAGGCAGCTTCTCCGTGATCTCGGCCACACGACGCCGAATCTCCTCGGCCAGCTCCTCGGATCGCAGCATCTCCGGCCCGGTCATCGACGAGATGTGCAGCCTCTCGGCGATCTCCTCCACCTGAGGCAGAGACGGCTTGACGAGCAGGGTCAGGCACGGACGATTGTCGCCCAGCAGCACCGCATGCTCGAAGAGCGGATCCTTCATGAGGGAGTTCTCGATCGGCTGCGGAGAGATGTTCTTGCCATTGAGGGTGACGATGATGTCCTTGAGCCGATCGGTGATGACGAGGAAGCCGTCGTCGTCGATGTACCCGATGTCGCCGGTGTGCAGCCAACCGTCCTCGATCGCCGCAGCCGTCTCCTCCGGGGCCTTCCAGTACCCCTTCATGATGTTCGGTCCGCGGTAGAGGATCTCCCCGTCGTCAGTCGTCGACATCCGGCTGCCCACCAGCGGCCTACCGGCAGTGCCGAACTTGCACCCACCAGGGGAATTGAAGCTCACCAGTGGGGATGCCTCAGTCAGGCCATAACCCTGGCACACCAGCAGACCGCACGCGGCGAAGAATTCCTCGACCTCCTTGCGTAATGGCGCACCACCGGCCGCCAGCACGGTCTTGGGCCCTCCGACGGCGTCACGAATGGCCTTCAGGACGAGACGATCGGCCACCTTGTGTCGTGCTTCCAGCGAGACGCTGGGACGACGTCCGTCCTGCTTGGTCTGCCACCACTCGCGCCCGACCTCGAGCGACCACTCGAAGATCTTGAGCTTGGCGGGCGAATCGGCGACCTTCTCCCGCGCCACCTTCATAACCTGCTCATAGAGTTTCGGCACCGAGACGAAGAGGGTCGGACGAACCTCTGCCAGCATCTCCGAGATCGTCTTGGGATTCGGCACGAAGGTGTTGAGGCAGCCGTGTCGGATGACCACCATCGACCAGCCCCACTCCAGGGCGTGCGACAGGGGAAGGAAACTCAGCGAGTGGTCGGCCGGGGTGAAGTCGAAGAAGGCGTCAAGAGCCTGCAACTCAGCCAGAGCTGCACGATGGCTGATCATGACTCCCTTGGGCTCCCCGGTGGTCCCCGAGGTGTAGATGAGGGCGGCGACGTCGTCGGCGCATGATTGCCTCATGCGCTCCTCGACGACGGGCTGCATCTCCTCAGAGACCCCAGCCTGGCGGACCTGTTCCAAGGAGAGCACCGTCAGCCCATCGTGATCACCAACGCGATCAGCTGGGTCGATCAGCACGACAGTCTCCAGGCAGGGCATCTGGTCCCGTGCTTCGAGAATGCGATCAAGCTCCTTGGGTCCAGCGGTGACGATGACCCGAATTCCAGCATCAGTGACGATGTGGACGATCTGGTCGGGAGTTGACGTCGGGTAGATCGGCACCGGGACGACGCCGATCGTCATGCCCGCAAGATCAGCCTCGATCCACTCCGGGCAGTTGCCGGCAAACAGGGAAATACGATCCCCCCGCTGCAAGCCATCCTCGGTCAGCACCCCGGGGGTGACGAATGCTCGCGCCAAACCAGCAACGCGTCGACCCGTCTCAGCGTAGGTGCGAATGATCCACTGGCCATCCTGACGAACCCGAGTCGCGGGACGAAAACCATGGTTCGCTACCGTGCCACGGAACATGTGGGCAAGGTGATTCTCGACGAGACTCTCGCCCGGTGTCGGCTGGCCGAGAAGTTCCCCGGCTGGGTCGCGTTCAGCCTTGTGGAACTGATGTGTGCTCGATGTCATGACCGTTCCCCCTCGCCGGTGTAGACCTGACACCCCCATCGTAATGTTCTCTGATCGTCCGACGCGGGTAGCCCTCACAAGCGCTCCCGCAGCCAGTCGATATCGCGCGCCTGACCCTCGGCATCCCCCGGTGTCTCGACGACGACCGGAGCGTCCGCAGCACGGATGACGTCGACGAGGGCGTCGGCCCCGCACTCCCCCTCACTCAGGTTGGCGTGGCGATCCCGTCCGGAACCAGCCGGTCCTTGCGAGTCATTGGCATGCACGAGGTCGATCCGACCCGTGATTCCACGGACGTCATCAACCAACGTCGTCATGTCGAGACCAGCCGCGAAAGCGTGACAGGTGTCCAGACAGAACCCGACATTCTCATGACCTGACGCGGCACCGATGGCCTCCCAGGTCCCTGACAGTCTCTCCAGGAAGCGAGCCATCGCGTTGTCCCCGCCAGCGGTGTTCTCGACGAGGAGCGGCACCGGGAACTCGAAGCCGTCGATGGCCTTGCGCCAGTTGTCCTGCCCCTTCTCGATCGGCTCCCCGGCGCGTACGTGACCACCATGGACGACGACGCCTGTCGCCCCCACCTCGGCGGCGGCGTCAAGGGTCTGCTGCAACAGCTTGCGGCTGGGAATGCGGATGCGGTTGTTGAGGGAAGCAACGTTGATGACGAAGGCCGAGTGCACCACGAGCTTCAACCCGGCTTCCTCAGCAGCCTCCTTGAGGGCTTGGGCACCTCCGGGAAAGCCGCAGACCGGCTTCTTCCAGGACTGCGGGTCCCCCAGGCTGATCTGGGCGATGTCGGCTCCGCGTGCTGCCGCCTGTGCCACGGCGTCGGCGGTGTCGACATGACCGCCAATGATCCACTTGGTCATGCCAACACTGTGCCACGAGGAACCGACCGTTCCGTGACTGACGCTGTTCGCTTCAGCGGAACGCCAACGAAAGTCCATCTGAAGATGGTGACCGTCCCCCGAGTGCCGTAGATTGGAAGGTATGGCAACGAGCATGGTCACGGGTGGAACATCAGGTATTGGCCGCGAGTTCGTCACCCAACTGGCTGCCCGTGGCGACGACATCGTGATCGTCGCCCGCGACACCGAGCGGATGGCCACCATCAAGGCGGACGTCGAAGCCCGTTACGGGGTGTCCGTCGAGACGATCGAGGCGGACCTCTCGCAGCGCGAGGACGTCGATCGGATAGCCGCACGTCTCGAGAATCCCGCCCACCACGTCGATCTGCTCGTCAACAACGCCGGCTTCGCGGTACACGCCAAGATCCTCGATCCTGACGCCCTCGAACTGCAGGACCGAGCCTTCGAGGTCATGATTCGGGCGGTTCTGGTGCTCTCGGCCGCAGCCGGGCGAGCCATGAAGTCCCGCGGCCACGGAGCCATCCTCAACGTCTCCTCCTCGAGCGCCTGGATCAACACCGGCAATTACTCGGCCGTCAAGGCGTGGGTGCTCACCTTCACCGAGGGCCTCGCCAATGAACTTGCCGGCACCGGCGTCAAGGCCATGGCCCTGTGCCCAGGGTGGGTCCACACCGAGTTCCACTCCCGCGCCAACGTCACCGCCAACCACCTGCCGGACTTCTTCTGGATCGACGCCGAGACCCTGGTGCGCGAAGCCCTCAATGACCTCGATCATGGCAAGGTGGTGTCCATCCCCACCCCACTCTGGAAGTTCTTCATCGCAGTCGCCACTCACACCCCACGATCCGCCATGAGATTCCTGTCACGAACCCTGTCCTCATCGCGGGACAAGGACGAACACCCACAGCACACGTCGGGAGGCGAGGCCTGAGATGGCCAGCGTCAAGCCCACCAAGGACCGAGGCCGGTACACCAACGATCTTTCCGCTGTAACGCGGCAGGCAGCGAACATGCTCCTGCTGCGGCCACTGGTGTGGAAATTGGTCAAGGTGTCCGTGCACGGTGCGGACAATCTCGACGGGCTCGACGGTGCCTACGTGGCCGTCGCGAACCACTCCTCCCACCTCGATGCCCCGCTGGTCTTCGGGGCGCTGCCGAAGCGACTCTCCAAGTATCTGGCAACCGGAGCCGCAGCCGACTACTTCTTCACCGCATGGTGGAAGGCCGTCGCGCCAGTGCTCTTCTTCAACGCATTCCCGGTCGACCGAGGCAAGGGGAAGACCAAACAAGGGGCTCGCAACCCACGCTCCCATCGCGGCATGGCAGGTTCCCTGCTGACTGACGGCGTCCCACTGCTGATCTTCCCGGAAGGGACGAGGTCGCGCACCGGAGCGATGGGTACCTTCAAGCCGGGCGCTGCCGCGCTGGCGATTTCGCGCGGGGTTCCCGTCATCCCGATTGCCCTGGTAGGCGCCTGGGCTGCCATGCCTTCCGAACAGGCGGGCCTCCCCAAGGGTCGTCCCCCGGTCCACGTCGCGATCGGACACCCGATGGACCCCGTCCCCGGGGAGATCGCTCACGAGTTCTCCGAGCGGATTCGTCGTCAGGTCATTGAGCTGCACGACCAGACCGCCCGCGCCTACGGCATGCCCACCCTCGACGAGTACGGACGCCACCGCGCCTTGAGCCAAACATCTGAGAGCGGTCACGCGACGTCCCAGACCAAGGACTCGACGGCTGAGTCATCTCAGCCGAATGAAGGTCAATGATGGATCGACCGGTCAAGATCAGGGAGGTCGAGGCCTGCCGGGTCATCTCGATGACCCGGGTGGTGTCCATCGACGAACTCGATCCGTTCATGGATGAGGCCTTCAAGGCTCTAGAACGTCTCGCCCCCGGCGATCCCACTCTCGACAAGGCCTCCCCCTTCGTCATCTACCACGACGGCCTCACCGCCGAGAAAAACGGCACCGTCGAGGTGTGCCAGCCGATTCAGGGCTCCATTGATGACTCTGTGCTGCCGGGGAACGTCACCGTACGCACCGTGGACACCCATCGGGAGGCCTGGGTGACGGTCACCAAGGCCGAACTCGAGTACCCCGACATCGACGAGATCTACGACGACCTCGACGCCTGGCTGGAGGAAGCCGGAATGGTGCGTACTGACGCCCCTCGCGAGGTCTACTGGGCTAATTGGGACACCACCGGCATGGAAGATCCGGTCTGCGACGTCTGCTTCCCCATCGTCTGAGGCTCACCCGGATACGGGCATCCTCGTCCGAGCCCAAAACCAATGCGAAAGGCCCCGTCAGATGACGGGGCCTTTCGCACGAAGCCTTGGATCAGCTGTAGCGGACGGTCACCAGACCCTGTCCGGGAGCGATGGCATTCATCGCAGCGGTCGAGAGATCGAGGCAACGTCCACCGACGTAGGGACCGCGGTCATTGATACGCACGGTCACGGTACGGCCGTTGTTGACGTTGGTGACGCGGATCGTGGATCCCAGCGGGAGGGTCCGTGAAGCGGCGGTCAGGGCCGACGGATCGAAGGTCTCACCGGAAGCGGTGGGGCCACCGGCGGTGCCGTCTCCCTCGCCGTAGGTGGAGGCCACACAGGTGCTACCGCTGGTCACCGGATTCGAGGTGGATCCGGAGTTCGAACGAGATCCAGCGTTCGAACGGGAAGAGGCGGACGAGGACTCAGCCTTCTTCGTACCAACCTTGACGACCTGGGTCACCGGGGCCTTGACGACCTTGGTGGAAACCTTCTTCTCGGAAACCTTCTTGCCGTCCTTGTAGACGACGATCCAGGTCTCCTCGTTGGTGCCCTTGACGCCCTTGGTGGCGATCTCGGTCGCACCCTTGGCCATCGAGGGGGTCTCAACCCTCTTGGTGGAGAAGGGAACCGCCACGCGGCGCTTCTGGGACTTCTGATCAACCATGGTCAGGGTGATCTTCATGCCATCGGCCAGCGGGGTGCCGAGACCCGGCTTGCTGACGTCACTGGAGTCGACGGAAATCTTGGCCGCCTTGAGGGCATCGGCGACAGTCCCGACCGCGCTGACCTTCTGGGTCTTGCCACCAGCGGTGACGGTGACGTCCTTGGCAGTCTGCATGGAGAAGGACAGACCGGCGCGGGAAATGTCCAAGGAGCGCGACACCGAGACGAGGTTGTCCGGATCGGACTGGTTCAGCTGATCCAGCACCTCGGAAACGTTCTTGGCGGTGGTCCACCGGACCACCTTCTTGCCGTCGATGGTGACGACGACACGGCGTCCGTAGTTGACGGTGATGACCTGACCGTCGTGGATCTCGGAGTCCAGCGAGGGTTGGACATCGTCATGGGGGCCAACAGTGATCCCATGCTGGGCGAGGGCCTGCTTGACCGTGCCCGGCTTGACCTTGCCCTGCTCGGAGACTCCGTCCACGGAGAAGGTCACGGTGTCTCGATCAAGTGCCTGGACCATCGTGAGACCGCCAGCCGAGGTAAGGCTGAGGGCTCCGGCAATCGCGGAGGCTACAACTTTCGACATTCGACCACTTCAGTATCGGGGGCTCGAGGGCCCGGTACGGGGATCAGCGTCAGCCAAATCTGACATGCGCCAATGTGCCACCGGTGGGAGGCACGGGGTTTACCCTAGAACAGTTCCCCCGGAGAATCCAAAGATTTACTGAGAAACTTAAGATTCGCTCGTTCCTCACGTGCGTCTCGCAAGGTCCAAGCGGGGCGACGAGCCGAAGCAGACCCATGAAAAACCGCGTCATGTAGCGGTTTTGTAACCCCCGCCTCACTGCGAGCGCACCCAGCCAACTCGTCTCAGCTTCTCAGTTTGAATCGCTCACTTCCGGGTGCCAGCGCACCAGCCTCATCGAGTTCGTCACCACAAAAATCGAGCTGAAGGCCATCGCCGCGGCAGCGATGACGGGACTCAACAGGCCCACGGCGGCAACCGGGATGGCCACCACGTTGTAGGCGAAGGCCCAGAACAAGTTCTGCCGAATGGTGCGGTCCGTGGCGTGTGCCAAGGACAGGGCATCGACGGCGAGCCTCGGGTCTCCTCGGGTGCAGATGATGTCACTGGCGGCGATGGCAACGTCGGTCCCGGTTCCCATGGCGACCCCCAGATCTGCCGCCTGAAGGGCAGCGGCGTCATTGACGCCATCGCCCATCATCGCGACGCGAGTTTCGTCAGCCTGCAGCCTCTTGACGACGTCAACCTTGTCCTCGGGCATGACCTCGCTGATGACCTCGTCGATACCCAGTTCTGAGGCCACGCGTGCGGCAGCGCCGGAATTGTCACCGGTCACCAGCACCGGACGTACACCGGCACCAAGGAGGCGTTTGACGGCGATGACGGCCTCCGGCTTGATCTCGTCGCTCACCGCGATGGCGCCGAGAATGTCGTCACCTCGGCCCACGACGAGCACCGTGCGACCCTCCGCCTGGGCCTGCTCGACATTTTTCGACAGCTCGTCGGGGATGGCGTCGAAAAGTGACACCCGGCCGGCTCTCGCCGGCAACCCGTCAACAACACCGCTGACACCGAGTCCTGGCAGGGCCCGGAAGTCCTTTGCGGGGGCGATTCCGGGACATGCCTCGACGACAGCCCGCGAAATCGGGTGCTCCGACCCAGCCTCCAGCGCAGCCGCGACACCGAGGACGGGCGGGTTGTCGGAAATGCTCACCGCGCTTCCGGACTCGTCCCACACCTGGGTGACGGCCATCTGCCCGGTGGTGAGGGTTCCGGTCTTGTCCATCGCAACGGCGTCAATGTCGCGAGCCCTCTCCAGGGATCGGGCCCCCTTGATGACGATGCCCAACTTTGCTCCTCGACCGGTACCGGCGAGCAGAGCCATCGGGGTTGCCAGGCCCAGCGCACAGGGGCAGGCGATGATGAGCACTGCGACACCCGCGGTGAATGCAGCAGTGACCCCCTGCCCCAACAGACCCCACACGATCATCGTCAACACGGCGATGGCGAGAACCGTCGGCACGAAGATCGAGGAGACCTGATCGGCGAGGTCCTGGGTCTCGGAACGGCTGGTTTGAGCAGCCTCGACCAGGGAAGCGATGCGGCACAACTCGGTGTCAGTGCCAACCGCAGTGGCCTCCACGACAAGACGCCCTGACGTGTTGACGGTGGCACCGACGACGTCGTCCTCAGGCGCCACCTCCACCGGCAGGGATTCGCCGGTGACCAGGGATGCGTCGATGGCCGAGCTCCCCTCGACCACCCGGCCGTCGGTGGCCACCTTCTCCCCCGGCCGCACCACGAAATGGTCACCGACCTTGAGGGCCTCGATGGGAACCGTGACCTCCTGGCCGTCACGGACGACACGCACCGACTTCGCGCCCATCTGCAACAGGGCCTGCAGGGCAGATCCGGCCTCGGCACGATTCCGAGCCTCGATCCAACGACCCACGAGGATGAAGGTGATGACGCCGACTGACGCCTCCAAGTAGATGGCCGACGAGGGATCGGGGCGTTGCAGTGCCCACGTCATGTGATGTCGCATGCCGATCGCGCCGGCGTTGCCCCACACCAGGGCCCACACCGACCATCCCAGAGAGGCCAACGACCCCAGGCTGATGAGAGTGTCCATCGTGGTGGCACCGTGTCGCAGATTCTTCCATGCCGCTCGATGGAAGCCGGCACCGCACCAGAACACGACCGGAAGGGTGAGCGCGAGCGCGAGCCACTGCCAGCCGTCGAACTGCAGGGCGGGAATCATCGACAGCAGCATCACCGGCACCGCGAGGATGACGGCAACGATCAATTTGTTGCGGATTTTCGCCGCGTGATCCTCGGGAGGTGCTGCCGGCTCAGGCATGGCAGCGCCGTATCCAGCTGCCTCGACCACCTCGATGAGGTCGTGGACGCTGACCGGCCCGGTCGTCAGGACGTGGGCCTTGCTGGTGGCGTAGTTGACGGTGGCCTGAACCCCGTCAACCTTGTTGAGCTTCTTCGTGATCCGGGCGGCGCAGGAAGCGCAACTCATCCCGGTGATGTCGAGGTCGACGGAGGTGGGCTCCGTCTCCTCGTCCGGTTCAGGCGTGGTTCCCGAGTGGGTGAGGGTGGACATGTTCTTCCTTCGTGGACCACCCGTCGGAGTCCTGGGCGTCGGGGACAGGCGGGATCATCCGACCGCTCGAGTGGCTTCGGAGGCCGACGGGCTGTGGGGGGAGGTCAGCCTCGGGGGTCGGGACCTGACGGCGATGTGCGATCAGACCCCGGGGCCCGAGGTCGAGTGGATGTCGTCCCAAATGGGACGACGAGCCGAGCAATCTCAGGCCCGGTGTCCGCCGCAGCCGCAGCCGCCCTTCTCGGCGTGCTGGGCATGCTTGGCGACGGCCTCGTCGGAGTGCTTGTGGCCTCCACAGCCGCAACCGGACTCCTCGGCCTTCTGAGCGCCATGTCCATGACCACCGCATCCGCACTGACCACCGGGGTGCCCGGCGGTGTCGAGGGAGGCAGCCTCGGCGACGGTGTACTCGCCGGCCTCGTCAACGGCGTCGGCAACTTGACCGAAGGGGATCTCCTCGGCCGAGTCAATCGTCATGGAGCCGGACTCCAGGGAGACGGTGACCTTGTCGACACCGTCGATGACCGAGACCTCCTCGGTGATGGCCTTGACGCAGTGCTCGCAGGTCATTCCGTTGATGGTGTACGTCTTGTGCATTGTTCCTCCAGTGTGCTTGGGATCAGGCCTTGACGAGACGGGCGATGGCCTGGTTTGCCTCGCTGATCTTGTCCTCGGCCTCCTGCCCGCCGGCCTGTGCGGCACGAACCACACAGTGACTCATGTGCTCGGCCAGCAGCTCCAGGGAGACGGACTTCAGGGCCGAGGTGACTGCCGAGACCTGGGTCAGGATGTCGATGCAGTACTTTTCCTCATTGACCATTCTCTCCAGGCCTCGCACCTGCCCCTCGATCCGCTTGAGGCGTCGTAGGTGCATCTCTTTGTGACCGAGATACCCGTGTTGAGGATGGTCATTGCAACCGCAGGCTCCACGCGCCTCGCTGGACACCGACTTCTCGGCATCAGGATGAGCGGGGGGCGCCTCAGAGGTGTGGCAGCAGTCATCCGAGTGGTTCATAGGTCCTCCTCCACATGAAAATATACCCTCTGGGGGTATATGGGGCAAGAGGGTAGCCTCCCATTTCAGGACCCCAGGGGTAACACGATGTCGACCGCCTCCACGACACTTCAACACCAGCTGATCATTTTTGTCGGCTCCCTTTCCCCGGGGCACCCTCGTGACTCACGATTTCCCGGATCAGGGGTTTTCGCAACACGGCAACGCCCACTACCCCGTGGCCCCAAATGCCGCCCTGACCGGCCCCACAAACCGCTGTCCACCATCCACTGAATCGCCCCGGGATGTCTGGAGACTCCGTACTTGGGAAAGGGCGGAGTCATGCCAGGCAACACAAACAAGCGCTACCCCGCCGAGTTGAGGACCCGGGCGGTGCGGATGTATCACGAAACCCGCCCGAACTATGACAGAGATTGGCCCCCGATGGTCAGGGTCGCCGAACTGGAACAGAATTACTACGCTGGCCACACCCAGCCCCAGAAGGAGCTGGAACTGTCACACCACTGAGTCCCCGGACCCACCGGGGCGATTCACACAGACGTTGTGGATAACTCACCTTCGAGGGGACTTCCGAACGGGTGACACCACCGTCACTCACAACCGTAACGTGACCCATCCCCCAACCCGACACGCCGAAAATTTTCGTCCAATTCCTCACAACACACCCATAACCCCTAGCCAAACACAGTTTCTGGGTGAATATTCCACTCCGTATCCCCAGATCCACCGAGTTATCCACATGTTCTCCCCAGGCAGTCCCCACACATCCACTCCTTACCCACAAGGGCTGTGGAAAACTCTTCTGCAGGCGATCTCGAATCGTGGCACACTCCCGCTCGGGGAAGTGTCGGACCTTAGTGGGACCGTTGCCCCCATCCCGACGGCGAACGTCGACACATCCGTCACACCGTGTCACCCTGAAGGAGCAACCATGTCCAGCGCACCCGCCGAACCCGGACCATCCCTGGACCGCAACCCTCCCCAGGACATCGACGCCGAGAAGTCCGTCCTCGGGGCCATGCTCTCCTCCAAGGACGCCATCGCCGACGTCGTCGAGGAGCTCAAGGGTGTCGATTTCTACCGGCCCGGACACGAGCTCATCTTCAACACCATCACCGACCTCTACGGTCGCGGCGACCCGGCGGACACCGTCACCACCGCCGACGAGCTCGATCGGCGCGGGGAACTCGAACGCGCTGGCGGACGTCTGTACCTCGCCGAGCTGCTGAGCAACGTCACCGTCACCGCCAACGCCGCCTATTACGCCAAGATCGTCGCCGACAAGGCCGTGCTGCGTCGCCTCGTCGAGGCGTCGATCCGAATCGCCCAGATGGGCTACCAGGGCCAGGGAGAAGTCGCTGACATCGTCGACGCCGCCCAGCAGACCCTCTACGACGTCTCCACCCGCAAGACCAGCGAGGACTATCACCCGCTCTCGGAGCTCTTCGAGAACACCTTCGACGAGCTGGAGGCCATCGAGGCCCGTGGCGACGCCATGGCCGGCATCCCCACCGGATTCACCGACCTCGATGAGCTCACCAATGGATTCATGCCCGGCCAGATGATCATCGTCGCCGCCCGTCCTGCCATGGGTAAGTCCACCCTCGCCCTCGACTTCGCCCGCGCCGCCGCGATCAGGAACCACCTGGCAGCAGCCATCTTCAGCCTCGAGATGGGGCGCAACGAGATCGTCATGAGGCTGTTGTCCGCCGAGGCCGGGATCGAGCTGCAGCGCATGCGCTCCGGACGTCTCTCCGAGGAGGACTGGCAGCGCATGGTCGACAAGACCACGCAGATCTCGTCGGCCCCGCTCTTCATCGACGATTCGCCCAACCTGACGATGATGGAGATCCGTGCCAAGGCCCGTAGGATGAAGCAGAAGTTCGACCTCAAACTCGTCGTCATCGACTACATGCAGCTCATGACCTCCGGCAAGAAGGTGGAGTCTCGTCAGCTCGAGGTCTCCGAGTTCTCACGCCAGATCAAACTACTGGCCAAGGAGTTGGAGATCCCGGTCGTCGCCCTCTCCCAGCTCAACCGTGGACCTGAGCAGCGCAATGACAAGAAGCCGATGATGAGCGACCTGCGTGAGTCGGGTTCGCTGGAGCAGGACGCTGACGTCGTCATCCTTCTGCACCGCGAGGACGTCTACGACAAGGAGTCCCCGCGCGCCGGTGAGGCCGACATCATCGTCGCCAAGCACCGTAATGGACCGACGCGAACGGTTCCGGTCGTCTTCCAGGGTCATTACTCGCGTTTCGTCGACATGCAGCGCTGAGACCGTGACTCGGTTGAAACCCAGTACTCAGCCAACCCGCTCGGCATTACCGTGGGGGCATGGAAAGCATGCATGCCGTTGCCGTCACACGCTCCCTCCCCGTCACCGATCCCGAGTGTTTCGTTGACATTGACTTGCCGGTGCCCGAACCGGGCCCGCACGACCTCCTCGTCGAGGTGCAGGCGATCTCCGTCAACCCCATTGACGTCAAGCTGCGCAAGGGGGCTGGCACCCCGTCGACGCCCCTGGTGCTCGGTTTCGACGCCGCTTCCGTCGTGCGTGCCGTCGGTTCCGAGGTCCACGACTTCGCCGTCGGTGACGAGGTGTGGCACTCGGGGAACCGAGACCTTCCAGGCACCTACTCCCAGTTTACCCTGGTGGATTCGCGGATCGTCGCGAAGCGCCCGTCGTCCCTGACGATCGCCGAGGCTGCCTCCCTGCCGCTGACCTCCTTGACGTCCTGGGAAGCCCTCGTCGATCACATTGGCCTGGGGACCCTTGACCAGCGCAGCGACAAGGCTTTTCTCATGATCGGTGGGGCCGGCGGGGTCGGGTCCGTGGCCATCCAGCTGGCCCGCGCCATCACCAGCGGACCGGTCGTCGCGACCTCCTCGCGTCCTGAAACCGCCGAGTGGTGTCAGGACATGGGCGCCACTGGGATCATCGACCACCGCGAGCCTCTGGCCCCGCAGGTCAAGGACCTCGGGATCGACGGTTTCGACGGCGTCCTGTCGGCCTACACGCCGCCGGCATCGGCCCTGGCCGAGATCATGGCCCCCTTCGGCCACCTCGTCATGATTGACGGCACCGATTCCTTCGACCTCATGGCCTTCAAGCCGAAATCGCTGTCGGTGGCCAGCGAGTCGATGTTCACCCGTCCGCAGTTCGGCACCGCGGACGTCGCCAAGCAGGGCCAGGCTCTCGCTCGTATCGCACAGCTGGTGGAGAACGGCCAGATCCGCCCGACGATGACCCGCCACATCGAGGGACTGACGGCTCAGCACGTCCGCGAGGCCACCGAGATCGTCGAGTCCGGCGGCATGATCGGCAAGGTCGTCATCACCCTCTGACGCTCCGCGAGAGTCACTCGCACCGTTGCATATGGCTCAGAACACAACTGAACCCCCGGCTCACCGGGGGTTCAGTTGACTTGCGTAACTGGAGAAAAAGAACTCAGGCAGCGTGCTGACAGGTCGGGCAGGTGCAATCCTCGCAGGTGCAGTTGGCGCAGGAATCGCTGCAATGGCCACACTCGCACGTCTTGTGATCGCAGGTCGGGCAGGTGCAATCCTCACAAGTGCAGTTGGCACAGGAATCGTCGCAGTGACCACACTGACAGGTGGTGCACTCGTCGTAGTGGCCGTCGTGCTCATGGTGAGCATGGCCGCCATGAATGTAGTCCACGTGATCGTGGTGGATGACAGCCTCGTGGCCGCAGTTCGGGCCGTGGGTGTGGTGGTGGGTCTCAGCGGGACGATGCTCAGTGGTGACAGTCATGGTCGTGCTCCTTCATGTGGTTGAAGGCGTCCAGAAAGATGGACGCCACATGGTCGTCAATGAGCGAGTACATGGCTTTCTGCCCGTCCTTACGCGCAGATACGAGATGCGCGCTTCGCAACACCTTGAGGTGGTGGGAGACCAGCGGCTGCTTGACGCCGACGATCTCCGACAGTTCTCCAACCGATGCCTCACCATCAGTGAGGCGATTGACGATCCGTGCCCGAATCGGATTCGCCAAGGCGGAGAACAGCCGAACGACGGGGTCGAATTCCCCCGATTCCACGTCCTTGCTCATGTCCACGACTGTATATCAGGAGATTTGTATATACAACTATTTTGATGGATATCATTCTCATCTTCATCTGGGTGGCACCGCCCGGTTCGGTACCTAGACTCGGGTTATGAAGTTAAACAAGGCTGAAGACGTCAACACCGCCGAGGTCGCCGGCATGGGACTGGTCGGAGGCTGGCTTACCGCCCGCGCCACCGGCGTCCGAGGACTCGGCGGAGTGGTGCTCGCAACTGCCGGTAGCTGGGCCGGACGCACCTGGCTCGCCAAGAGCGGTCCGACGATCGCCGGCGTTCTGGGGGCGACCTATCTGGGTGCCTTTGGCGCCTCCCACGGGTTGGCGAAGAAGATCGGCGCATGGCCCGCCGTCATCACTGTGACTGCTGCCACGTGCACCGCCTGCCACTTCCTGTGCGACACCAAGGAGTGATCGACCTCTCGGCCCCAGCCACCGACGTTGCCCCGCTGCTCCTCGGGGCGACGATCTGGCACGGACCGGTGGCAGTTCGTCTCACTGAGGTCGAGGCGTACACGGGGCTCGACGATCCCGCGTCCCATGCCTTCCGTGGACCGACTCCACGCGCCCGCGTGATGTTTGGACCGCCTTCACACGTCTACGTGTACCTGTCCTATGGCATGCATCGCTGCGTGAACCTCGTCTGCTCCCCCGACGGTGTGGCCTCGGCGGTCCTGCTGCGCGGCGGACGAGTGATCGCCGGCGAGGAAGATGCTCGCCTTCGCCGCGGAGGGGTCCCCGAGAACCGTCTCGCCTGCGGACCGGGAAATATGGGCTCGGCCCTGGGAGCAACCCTCGAGGAGTCGGGGGATCCGGTGGAACTCATCGACCCCGACGCCACATCGACGTCCGGCTGGCGGCTCCAACCCGCGGACCACCCCGTCGAATTTCGTCAAGGCCCCCGGGTGGGGATCAGCAGAAATGTCGACGCCCCCTGGCGGTGGTGGATCCCCGAGGACCCCACTGTTTCTGGGCCTCGGAAGTAGGAATCCGCCTGCGGCTTACCGCGATCGGGGCCCGTCGGCCACCCCGAGCCCACGGTCCTCGGTCACGATGACAAAAATCCCGACCCACCGGGGGCCTCATCACTGGAGTGATGGAACCCTTCGTGAGCCGGGAATTTTCGACACAGGGTATAAACGCGGGTCAAGGACACCGGCCCCACCAGGGGCACGAAGCGCGCCAGTCACGATCCCAAACACCAAGGTCACCACCACGAGCACGTAAAAGGCCGGGACCCGCCCCCACAGCAGGTCCCGGCCGACTCCGGATCACAGGAGGTCCGGCGAAACTGAGCCCCACGCCATCGAAGAGCGGTCCGACTCAGTAGGTCTCGATCAGTCGAGCAGGTCGTCCGACAGTCCGAGGGAATGGTGAAGCAGCCACACCGGATGGACGATCTTGACTCCCGAGGACTTCGAGATCTGCCAACGGCAGGTCTCGGTGTCGCAGACGCCGATGCCCTCGTTGTGATCCTGCATGTGCTTGAACACACCTGCCCCGATCTTCTGAGCAACCTCGTAGCGCTCGGCCTTCAGACCGTAAGTACCGGCGATGCCACAGCACGGCTCGTTGGACTCCAGCACCTTGACACCCGGGATGAGCTCCATGAGCTGCACGGCCGGGAATCCCATGCCCTGGCTCTTGACCTGGCAGGGCTGGTGGTAAGGAACCGTGATGTCGATCGGACGGAACTGCGAGGCATCGAGCTCACCATTGCGGTACTCGTCCATGAGGAACTCCGAGAAGTCCCGGGAGCGCACCGACACGTCGTGCAGACGAGGATCGTCAACACCCATGATCTCGTGGGCCTCGTGCTTCATCATGCCGACGCAGGAACCCGACGAGGACACGATCGTCAGTCCCTTGCCGAGGCTGATGATCTTGTCGCACAGGTTGAGGATGTCCTTGGTGGCACCCTCGAACAGGCCGTTCGACTGCTTCGCCAGACCACAGCAGCCCTGCTTCGGGACGAGGACCTCGTAGCCCAGGTGCTCGAGCACCTCGATGGACTTCTTGGAGGTCTCGGTCTCGAAGTAGCCACCGGCACAGCCCTGGAAGAAGACGATCGGACCCTTGGTGGCCGGCTTGGCCGGCTTGTGGTGGCGCATCCACTTGCTGAGGGTCTCGGTCTGAGCGATCGGCATCGGGGCGTCGCGATGGACCTTGATGATCTTCTCGACAGCGATACGGATCGGCTTCTGCTTAAGGCCCCAGTTGGCCAGCGGAGCGATCGGGGACAGCACGCGTCCCTCAAGGGTGGTCAGCGGGATGAGGCGGTCACGCAGCGGAACACCATTCTGGTGCTTCATCTTCATGGCGGCCTGCTCGTTGAGCTCCGCGATCTTCACGCCCTGCGGACAGTGCAGGGTGCAGATGCCGCAGAAGTTGCACCACTCCAGGGAGTGGTCAACGGACGCTCCGTCACGGTAACGCTCACCCTGCGGGCCGTTGTACTTCGGACCGGTGTAGAGCGGGGTGGCCTTGGCGACCGGGCACATCGTCTCGCAGATCGTGCACTTGACGCAGGCGTCGAGCGACTGGCGCGAGACCTCGTGTCCGGCGAATGTCTCCTCGATAACACCCATGATCAGTTCCTTTCCTTGGTCGCAGCAGCTGCCCCGACCGACGACAGGATGGCATCGGCGGCCTTGATGGCCGAGCCGAGGGCGATGCCCTCACCCGACTTCTCCTGCCACCTGGTGGCGCCGGCGATCACGCCACCGGAAGCGTAGACATTGGAATGGACGGGCTTGCCCTGGTAGGTGACGAGCATGTTCTCGTCCACCTCGACGCCACACAAGAAGAGCGGCTGCGGGGAACCCCAGTAGTCGCCGTGGACCAGGCCCTCCTCCTCGACGCCCTCCGGCATGGTGACCGGGAGGTCGAGGATGGTCTCGTGCAGCTTGCCGTGGGAGTCGAGCTTGAGGGCTCCGGACTCGAAGCCACCACCAGCGAGGACGACGGCGTCCGCCTTGATGTCCTTGCCGGCGCCGGCAGTGCCGACATGCACGGAAACGACCTTGCCGTCGACGACCTTGCAACCGGTGACCTTGGAGCCGAGCACGTAATCGACGCGCTCGTTCTTGGCGGTCACGACGAGCTTGTTGTTGAGACGCATGCCTGGCACGCAGGGCGGCAGGGACGCGATCTCGAACACCTTGGCTCCGAGGATCTTGCTGAAATCAGCAAGAACCTCGGCGTGGTTGTCGATGCCGAGGACAGCCGGCAGGGCGACGATCTCACCGGGGTTGACGAATCCCTTGAGGCCCTCGGCCAGCATCCGACGGGCACGAGCGTTGTCGAGGGAGCGCGCCATGTTCAGGCCGGTGGCGTCATACTCACCCTTGCGGGGCTCGAAGTCGACGACGACGGCGCGGGCGGAGGCGTGGCCACCGCCGGGCAGCTCGGTGCGATCGATGTTCTGGGCGATGAGGCCTGCGTGGAAGTCCTTGTACTGGGCCAGACCGATGACGACGACCTTGTCGCCGTCCTTGAGGTTGCCGTTGATCATCGACGGCGGGACCAGGGCGGTGGGACGGATCGCGCCAACAGCGGTCGGCAAATTGATCGTCGACTCGGCGTCGCCGACCAGGAAGGACTCACCGACGACCTCCCGCAGGAAGTCGATGCCCTCCTTGACAGCCTCCACGCCGATCTTGGCGTAGGGGTGCTCGGGGTGCTCGGAGGCGTACTTCTTGACGGCCTCGTAAGGCTTCTCGACGCGCTCAGGGGTGTAACCGAGGACGTCAATGGTGCCCTGGCCCAGCTGCAGGCCGCCGACACCCTTGGTGACGAGGGTCACACGGGCGCCACCACGGCGAAGACGCAGGGCGGTGATCAGGCCGGCCAGGCCCGATCCGACAACGACGACGTGCGGCGCCTTGAAGCGGTCGGAGGTCGGCGATGAGGTGGTAACGGTTGCGGTGCTCACAGCTCGACCTCCTGCTGCGGGGTGGGAAGGTGCTCGACGTCGAAGGTGCCCTGGAAGATCCAGTCGTCGAGGACAGTCTGACGAACCTGCTCGCCGTAGAGGATCGGCCACAGGCCAATCCAACGGTTCTTGAGGAACAGACGCAGCAGGCCGGTGGCGCGCTCGGCGTCGATGTTACCCTCCTCGACGGCAACGCCGGTGGCGCGCATCGAGCAGAAGCCGCCCTGGCAGGGGCCCATGCCCAGACGCAGCTGACGACGCAGGTCGTCGAAGGTGGCGTCGGGCTGCTCGGCCAGCAAGTCGGTGAACATCTTGCGGCTCATCAGCTCACACTCACAGATGATCTGGTCGTCGAGCTTCTCGGACATCGGGACGGCTTCGGGGTCGCCACCGCGAACCAGGCCAGTGCTGGCGCGACGCTCCTCGTTCTCACCCAGACGATGGGTGATGAGGTAGTTCTTGCCGACGGTCGAACCGGGTACGGCCTCCTCGGCGGTACGGCAGGGGCGGTCGTCACCAAGCTGCTCACACATGACGTCGACGACGTTCTGGGCCATCAGACGGTAGGTGGTGAGCTTGCCACCAATGATCGACACGATGCCATTGACACCGTCGCGGGAACCGTGGTCGAGGATGCTCATACCGCGGGACATGTGACGGGTATCGGTAGCGGCAACTCGCTTGTCCTTGAACAGCGGGCGGGCACCGGCCCAGGCGTGCACGGCACGGGCCTCGCGGAATCCGGGGACCAGAGCCTCGCCGGAGTCGAGCATCTGCTGCACCTCGTTGCGCGGGATGGACAGACGCTCTGGATCGTCAGCCTTGACGTCAGTGGTGCCGATGATCGACACGGTGTGCACCGGTACGAGGATGTCGCCGTCAGTCGGGTAGATGCAGCGGTTGACAACCGTGTTCACCAGACGGTGATTCATGGCGATCATGATGCCGCGGCCGGGGACGACATCGACGTCGTGACAGCCGACGAGCTCGGCAATACGTCCGGCCCACGGGCCGGCGGTGTTGATGACGAATTTGCAGTCGATGCGGATCTGCTCGTCGTGCTTGAGGTCGTGTGCGACGACCGCGGTGATCTGGTCTCCCTCACGGATGATCTCGGTGACGGCGGTGTAGGTCATCACCTTGGCGCCGTACTCGATGGCAGAGTGAGCAGCTCCCCAGACCATCTGCCAGCCGTCGACCGAACCGTCCTGAACGGCGAAGGCACGCTTGATGCCGGGGTTCACGCGGGGCTCGCGGCGCAGCGCCTCAGCAGTGGAGATCTCCTCGAAGGGAACCTTCGACTTCCTGGCACCCTCGATCCACTGATCGGAGAACTCCAGGTCGTCCTCCGGGGTGACCACGAAGAGTCCACCGGTCTTCTCCACGGCGTCGGCGTGGATGCGAGTGACAATTGCGTTCTCCTCGGCGCACTCCGTCGCCGACCCGGGATCAGACACGACGTAACGGCCACCGGAGTGGAGCAGGCCGTGGTACCGACCGGTCGTCCCTTGGCCGAGGTCGGCCTTGTCCAACAGAACGGCGCGGTATCCACGCATCGCGACGTCCCGCACGACGCCCGCACCGGTGGCACCGCCACCGATGACGACGACGTCTGCGTCCATGGTCCTCATTGAATGCTCCCTTCGAAACCATCCGGCATGTGGGGTGTGGCGCAAGGGGTTCTCGGTGCCCCGCCACCGTTGCCAGGTACTTCTCAAGGTTAGGGAAAACAATGGGCCACAACCACCAGAACCGGCTTTTGTGCATGTTCACGCAGACTCTTGGGAACGGACGTGCAAACGGCTTCATGGCGCGGTTTTCACCCGATTACACCTCGCCTCCAGCGTCGCAATTTAGGCAAAAAATAACTTGTTTAAATAGCAGAAAGACAAGAAGGACAATTGTGTGAATAACCACCCATCCTCACCTTGGGACAATTCCTACCGCGTCATCACGTGGTCTCCTCGCTGTCACAGGACAGAGTTGGGCCAGGTCTCCCGACAGCAGGGTCCTGCCGCCGAAAATCGGACTTGCTGCCGCAACGCTGTGAGCGAACGGGTCACTCCACCGGAGTCTCGGCCGACTCCCCCGACAGCACCTTTGCGATGTTGCGCGCAGCCAGCCGGCTCATGACCTCACGGGTCGGCAGGGCAGCTGATCCGATGTGCGGCAACAACACAACGTTCTCCATCGTCATCAGATCCCCAGTGATCGTCGGCTCGTCCTCGAACACGTCCAGGCCGGCACCGGCGATCGACCCAGCTTTGAGAGCCTGGACGAGAGCAGCTTCGTCGACACAGGCACCACGTGCGGTGTTGACGAGGTAGGCGGTCTCCTTCATGGTGGCCAGGGCGTCAGCATTGATGACATGGCGGGTCTGGTCGGTGAGCGGGCAGTGCAGGGAGACGGCGTCAGAGGCGGCGAGGAGCTCGTCGAGCTCGACACGACGAGTCGGCTGGGTGTTCGGATTGACGGCGTCGATCGCTGCGACATCCTTCTCGTGACGGGCGTTGTAGATGACGTTCATGCCAAATGCAGCAGCGCGTCGGGCCATCGCCTCGCCGATCTGTCCCAGGCCGATGATGCCGAGGGTGGCTCCCTGCAGACCAGCGCCCAACATGAAGGTGTGGTCGTAACGCCAGGCCTTGCCGGCACGCACCCAACGCTCCGCCTCGCCGGTGCGGCGGGTGACCTCGAGCAGCAGGGTGAACGCAAGATCAGCAGTGGCCTCATGGAGGACACCTGGGGTCGAGGTCACGACCACTCCGGCTTGCCTGGCGGCGTCAAGGTCAATGTTGTTGAACCCTGCGGCGCACTGTCCGATGACCCTGAGTTTCTCACCCTTCCCGATCATCTCGGCGTCGAGGGGGTCGGACAAGCTGGTCAGGAGTGCGTCGGCGGTGACGATCTGGTCGGCGATTTCCTGGCGATCCATGAAATGGTCGCCGCCCACGATCTCGTGACCGGGGAGTTCCTCGTTGACAACGGACATGAGCTGCGGTGCGGTGACGATGATGCGAGCCATGGCATCACTGTAGGTGAACACGACCCATCGAAACAGGGCGTCGCACAAATTGATGCAGTGTGCAACAATTCCGCTGTGCAGATGTCGCAGGGTGCAACGAAATCGGAGGGGCTGAACCCCAACCATGCCGATGTCGAGAAGGCACTGCAGGCGTCATGGGCCCTCGTCGACGTCGCGGCCCGGTCCCTCGCCGAGCTTGCCGAGGATGTCAGTGCCCCCCAGTACCGACTTCTCGTTCTCATCGACGCAGGGGTGACACGCGGGGTCGACCTGGCTCGCGACCTGGAGGTCCACTCCTCGACCATCGCGCGGATGGTCGAACGCCTCGTCGCCAAGAACCTCATCGACCGCTCCCCCGACCCTGATGACCGTCGCGCCAACGTGCTCTCCCTCACCCCACGTGGCTCGAAGCTGGTGCAAGACGTCAACGAACATCGTCGACGTCAGCTCATTGACCTGCTCAGCCAGCTGGAGCCGGGAGAGATCGAGACCGTCGTCACCGGGTTCACCCTGTTCACCCGCGCCGCCGAGGCCAGTGGCCACGGCACTCCCACTTCCAACCGCTCCTGTGCAGAGGACTCCAGCCAGCAATGACCGAGACCGCCGTCCATCCCGAGGCACGGGCCGCGTTGGCCAAGCGTCTGAGACGTCTGCGCCGTGCCCTCGTCCCGCACCGGCCCAAGGCCTTCCGAGACTCCCTCAACCGATGGCTGCTCATGGGCACGGTCATCGGCATCGTCTCGGGCATCGGCGCCATCATCTTCTTCTTCTGCCTGGAAACCGGCACCCACTACTTGCTGGAGACCTTGGGCGGATACACCCCGCCGGGCACCCTCGGTGAGGGAGACGGTAATCCGGGAACCGGCCTCACCCGGCCCTGGGCCATCCCACTGGTCGTCACCGGTGGCGCGCTGGTCTCGAGCATCCTGGTGTACTTCGTCGCTCCCACTGCCAAGGGCCACGGCACTGACAACGCCATTCACGCTGTCCATCACGACCCGACGGCGCTCAGGGGCAAGGTCGCGGTCATCAAGATCATCGCCTCGTCGCTCATGATCGGTTCCGGAGGCTCTGGTGGACGTGAGGGCCCCACCGCCCAGATCAGTGCGACCGCCATCTCCTCGCTGTGCAAGAAGCTCAAGATCGCCACACCGGACGCCCGCATCGCCGTCTCGGCAGCAACCGCTTCGGGTATCGGAGCGATCTTCCGCGCTCCTCTGGGTGGCGCCCTGCTGGGTGCTGAGCTGCTCTATCGCGACGACATGGAGTCCGACGCGATCATGCCGTCCCTAGTGTCCTCGATCGTCGCCTTCGTCGTCTTCGGATCGGTCTACGGATTCGAGCCAATCTTCGGATCGCTGAGTGGGGTGCAGTTCTCCCAGCCCCTACAGCTCATCTGGTACGTCCTGCTCGGTCTGGCTGCCGGTCTCATGGGCAAGTTCTACGTCAACGTCTTCTACGGCGGCACCAAGTTCTTCGACCGACTCAAGAAGGTTCCCGGCTGGCTCGTCCCGGCCATCGGTGGCCTCGGCGTCGGCCTACTCGGCCTGGTCATTCCGGCTGCTCTGGGAACCGGTTACGGATCGGTACAACAGGAGATGTTCGCCGACAACCTCATGCGTATGCCCCTGCTCATGGTGCTGGCCATCCCGTTCGCCAAGGTCCTCTCGACGACCCTGTCGATCGGCTCAGGCGGTTCGGGTGGCGTCTTCGGCCCCGGCATGGTCATCGGCGGCGCTACCGGAGCTGCGCTGTGGCGTCTTCTCGAGGGGCTTCCGGGCATTCCCTCCTCCCCGATGAGCTTCGTCATCGTCGGCATGATTGCCTGCTTCGGATCGGTGGCCCACGCCCCGCTCGGCATGCTTCTCATGGTTGGCGAGATGACCGGAAACCTGTCGATGCTGGCCCCCGGCATGATCGCCGTCGCCGTGGCTGGACGGGTCGTCGGAGACACCTCGATCTACACCTCCCAGCTCAAGGACCGTCTGGAGGGTCGTCGTGTCCACGCCATGGGTCGTGTCACGAAGCCGGCCGAAGCCAGGTCCGAGGACGAGGCGGCCAGCCCGAAGCCGTCCATCAAGAAGCCGGCGACCAAGAAAACCGACGGAAAGACGACCACCCTGCCGTAGAAGCCGGTTCTCGGCACGCCAGTCTGATCTCAGTCAGTCGTGGGGCGGAACGGGCTGCGTCCATCATGGCGCGACCAGGCGATTCCGACGAGGTACAGCACGACGACGAGAGCCCCCGTTGACAGCAATTGGGCGCGCACTTCGGGAGCGAACATCCCCAGCACGACGATGCCCGCCAACAGAATCATCGAGACCCAGGACACCACTGGGAATCCCTTGATTCGCATCGGCAACGGAGTGCCCTCGCGCTCGACCCGACGACGCAGCACGTACTGGGAACAAATGGTGAAGAAGTAGGTGACGATAATCGTTGAGCCGACGATGTTGAGCAGGGTGTCGAGCACGGTGTCACCCCACTTGAAGGTCGCCAGCACGCAGCAGAATCCGAAGAGCACACTGGCGAGTACGGCCGTTGCAGGCACCGAACGTCCCCTCGTTCGCATCGCGGCGCGGGGAGCCATGCCTCGCTCAGCCAGGGAGCCGAGCATTCGGGCTGCGCCGTAGAGGTTGGCGTTGAGGGAGCTGAGCAGGGCGAGCACGATGACCAGGGTCATGATCTCGGAAGCAGCTGGGATACCGGCGCGATCAAGCACGGCGACGAAGGGGGAGGTGCCGAGTTTGGGGTCGTCCCAGGGAACTGCGATGACCATGACGGCCACCGATCCCATGTAGAAGAGCAGGATTCGCCAGACGATGGTCCGCACCGCGCGGGAAACATTGCGCGCCGGGTCCTCGGTCTCCGCGGCGGCCACGGCCATGATCTCGATGCCACCGAAGCTGAAGGTCACCATGAGGAGGGCGGCCGCGACACCGGACCACCCATTGGGCATGAATCCACCGTGTCCGACGAGGTTGGACGCTCCGGCCGCGGGGGCTGCCAATACACCACAGATGAGCAGTACGCCGACGACGAGGAACACAAGGACTGCGGCCACCTTGAACAGGGCGAACCAGAACTCAAACTCCCCGAATCGGTCGACCCCGAGCAGGTTGACGGCCGTCAGGACGACCAGGAAGATGAGTGTGAGTAGCCACACCGGTGCTACCGGCCACATCGCGACGAGGGTTGACGCCGCTGCGATCGCCTCGGCCGCGACGACGATGACCAACTCGATCCACCAGACCCAGCCCATTGCGAATCCGGCGGCCGGGCCCATGGCTCGCGCGGTGTAGACCGAGAAGGCACCGGAATCGGGATGGGCCGCAACCATCTCGCCGAGCATGTACATGATGGCGATCACGAGCAGACCGGCGACGACGTACGCCATCAAGGTGGCCGGACCGGCCGCCGCAACCCCCTTGCCAGAGCCGACGAAGAGCCCGGTCCCGATAGCCGATCCCAGGCTCATCATCACGAGATGACGGCCCTTCATCCGGGGCTTGCCTCCTGCGGGGCCCGTGGGCGTCCGCGTGACGCCCGTCATCTGTGTGGCCATGGTCGCTCCTCACCTACGTGTGGGTGGGGCTGATGTTAAGGCCGGGTCGACTGTCTGGAGATTGCTGTTTCCGTAGGTGGGACGGGGCACGACTGACTCGACACATCTGCTGCGGTCATTCGGGGTCGGCCAGCTGGTTCCTCTCCTCCTCGATGAGGCCGTCGCAGATGCGGCTGAGAATGGTCTCCAGGTCGTTGAGATGACCATGATCCAAACCACCGAAGACAACCCGACGCACCAAGGCCGCATGACCTGGAGCGGCCTGCTGCAGCGCTGTCCTCCCCTGATCGGTGAGGTGGATGATGGCTCCTCGGCCGTCGGAGCAGCAGATGCGACGCTCGATGAGACCGCGCTTCTCCATACGAGTGAGGTGATGGGACAGCCTCGACCGTTCCCATCCCATGTGCTCAGACAGTGCGACGACTCTCATCTCCTCGTCGTCGGTCTCCGACAGCCGGACGAGGACCTCAAAGTCCTGCACGGACAGCTGTGAGTCGCGCGACAGTTGACGATTGAGCACGGCTGGCAGAGCGGTCGTCACCTCCAACCACAGGCGCCAAACCCGCTGTTGGTGGTCATCCAGCCAAACGGTGCGATCCTCTGTCACTGTGCCTCCTTCATTCCTGAGTATAGGAGCCCGGTAGGCGCCCTTGGGCCTACCGAAACTGTCCCGTGTTGACGTATCACCTTTCTCGTGTCATGAGAGTTGCCATATCAACCGGAGCATATGGAGGACAAGGAGAATCACATGACTGACATCAACGCTGTCAAGCAGAACTGATTGCCAGAACTCCACTAAATCCTCACCTGACAAGCCAGAACATTCGTCGCACAGAAGTGTCCGGGTCGTCTCCTATCATGTTGCCATGACGAGATTCCTCCATACCTCGGACTGGCAGCTGGGGATGACTCGGCACTACCTGTCCAAGCGGGGCGATGATGACCCGCAGGCACGATTCACTGCCGATCGCATCGAGACGGTACGCAGGCTGGGCGAGGTCGCCCGGCAGGAAGAGTGCGATTTCGTCGTCGTAGCCGGCGACGTCTTCGAGACCCAGAACGTTTCTGCTCAAATCATCGCCCGCAGCTGTGAGGCGATGGCCTCCATTGGCTTGCCTGTTTATCTACTACCGGGAAACCACGACAGCCTTGAGCCCGGATGTCTGTGGGATGGAACGGAATTCACCCGTCGCTGCCCTGACAATGTCTGCGTCCTGCGTGACCGGTCAGAAGTCGACGTCACTGACGCCAATGGCTCCGTCATCGCGAAGATCGTCGCCGCTCCCCTGACAACTCGGCATCCATCGACGGATCCGCTGGCAGAACTCGCCACCAGCCTGGAGCCTACTCAGACCCCTCGCATCCTGGTTGGCCACGGCCAGCTGGAGGGATTGTCCGGTGACACCCGGGAGGCTCTCATCTCGCGGGCTCCCCTGGACGATGCCACTGCCCGTGGCGCATTGACCTACGTCGCTCTGGGAGACCGCCACATCGCATGGCCGGTCGGCGATGACCACGCTGCAATTCGCTACAGCGGCACCCAGGAGACGACGAGCTTCAACGAGGACACCGTCGGCACCGCAGTCGTCGTAGACCTCGACGACCCGCTCACCTGCAAGACGATCAAGGTTGGCACCTGGTTGCACGCGCGAGTCAGTCAGGAGGTCGCAGGCGAGGCAGATCTGGAAGCTCTGAGGGACCGGTTCAATTCCTTCGATCACCGGGACCGCACCATCATCCGCTATGACCTGCACGGCCAGCTCACCATCTCCCAGAAGGCCGAGCTCGACGAGATCATCGCCGACCACGAGACGGTCTTCGCCAGTTTGGAGCCCAGTGAGAACCGCCACGATCTCACGGTCGTCGAAGACGACGCCAGCCTGGCCGATGCCGACCTACCGAGCTGGGTGAGGGATGCTGCTGAGGAATTGTCGACCATGTGTGCCACCAATGAGGACGCCGTCTCAGCCCTGACCCTCCTGCACCGGCTCGTGAACGCGGAGAACCCGTCGACACGCGCTGCGGAGGTGACACGATGAAGCTGCATCGCATCCACGTCGAGAACTTCAAGGCCATCGAGAACCGCACCCTTGAACTGCCCGATACTGGAATCGTCGTCGCGACTGGCCCCAACGAGGTCGGAAAGACCTCAATGGTTGAAGCGTTGGACCTCGTCCTCGGCACCAAGTACAAGGCTTCCTCCCGGGCACAGGAGGTTCGACAGGCCCAGCGCTACGGAACCTCACTTCCGGTGGTCGTCGAGGCCGAGATGACGATCGGTGAGCATCGTTTTGCCCACCGCAAGAGCTTCCTCAGGGACAAGGAATCCTGGTTGAGGTTCATCTCAGGCCCGCGGGCCGGACAGATCGTCACCGGGGACGAGGCCGTCGAAACGATGGAAACCCTGCTGGCCGGAGCGGACATGACGCTGTGGAATGCCCTGCGTCTCATGCAGGCCAGCGGTCTGTCGCCACTGCGGTTGGACTCCTCCAAGGCTCTGACAGCAGCGCTCGAGCAGACAGGCAGTCAGAAGCCCGACGAGGGTTCGATCGGCGGTCTCATGGACCGAGTGCGTGCCGAGTACGAGGTGTACTACCAACCCACCACCGGCAAGGAACGGAAGGGAGCTTTCCAGGAACGGGAGCAGCTGGAGGCCGTCAGCCATGCACTCGACGAGGCTTCGACACGTCTCAAGGAGGTTGACGAGGTCGTCGAGGCTCTCACTCGGATCAATGAGCAGATCAGCCACGACCACGACGTCGTGGCATCGAAGATGGCCGAGTGTCAGCAGACCAAAGCTGCTCTCGACAGTCTCACCGAGCTGGAGAAGGAGGTTGAGACCACCAGTCGCGTTGCCAAGGAGGCGGCGCAGCATCACGCCGAGGCCACATCCGCTCACGGGGTGCGAGTCAAACTCGTTGAGAGCCTCACCGAGGCTCGCGAGAGGCATGAACAGTGCAAGCAGGTGGCCGTCGAGAATGCCGAGAAGGACCGAGCGCTAGCCGCTGAACTCGCGGAGACCCAGAGCGCCCTCGACGACGCCGCGTCCAAGGTCGCCGAGGCCGAGACTGCGGAGGAGGGAGCACGACGTACCCTCGCCGCTGTACGAGCCGGTGAGGAGGCCGCAAAGGCGCGCAAGCAACTGGACCGCGTCATCGAGCTCAGGGAGCGCCTCTCCGACGGACAGCAACGTCTCGAATCCGAGAAGGTGACGAGCCAGCTGCTGACCAAACTCAAGGAAGCCGCCAAAACCGACGCCATCGCCAAGGAAGCAGCGGCGCTGGCCAGCACCCAGCTCATCATCGAGCATCGGGACGAGGGAGATCCCCTACGGATCGACGGCGCCACACTTGATCTGCCTGTCGGCCAGACGAGCCAGCGCAGCATCGACGGTGAGCTCGTCATGGAGATGGGCGATGCGTGGCGACTGAGAATCTCCCCCACCTCCGAGGTCATGAACCTGGCACGCGACGCGGAGACGGCACACCAAGCGGTCGTGTCCCTCTTCGCGGAGCTCGGCGTGGCCAGCCTGGAACAGGCCGAGGCCCGCATGGCCGAGCGCAAGGTCCTCCAGTCGAACCTCGCTTCCTGGAAAGAGCAGCTGGAGCGCGAGCAGGGCGAGAACACCATCCAGGAGCTCGAGGCGCTCGCCGATCAAGCCAGCGAGGAAGTTACCCTCACGGCCGCAGAGGCCCAGAAGCTGGAGGACGACGCCGTCGCCAAGGCCAACGGAGCGCGCAACTCTGAACGCCAGACCCAGGCCCGCCTCAAAGCGGTGGACAAACGTCGCGGCGAGACCCATGAGAAGGCATTCCGCGCCAATATCGACCTCGACAGCGCGGCCGAGGCCGTCGCCCGACTCGTCGAGGAGCTTGCCACCGCACGGGAGGCCATCCCGGACGGCGACCTGGCCGAGGCTCTCACGATCGCCGAGGAGGAGGATCGCGTCGCAAAGGCCGACGCCGAACGCGCCGCAGCTGCCCTTGCCGAACGCAACCCCGACCAGGTCCATGCCGAGGCAGAGGGAAGCCAGCTGGCCCTCAGCAAGGCAACCTCTCGTCTCAAGGAGGACACCGACCGTCAGTTGGAGCTCAAGGGCCAGCTGCTTGGCCTGGGCCGCCAGGAACGCCAGGCCGACGTCGACACCTTGGCCAGCAAGAAACACCAGCTCTCCCGACGTGTCGCCGGGCTGGAAAGCCGAGCACGATCGACGAGGCTGCTGTACGAAACCCTCAGCCGTCACCTCGACCAAGTGCGTCAGTCCTACGTGGCCCCGTTCACCAGCGAGATCGACCGGATCGGCAGGGCCGTGTTTGGTCAAGACCTCCACGTCGAGATCGACTCCACTCTGACGGTGGTGGCTCGCCAACTGAGGGGCGCACGCCTGGAGTGGGATCAGCTGTCATCGGGAGCCCGGGAACAGCTGGGACTGGTGGTCCGACTGGCCGCGGCCCGCCTCATTGACCCCGATGACGGAGTTCCCGTAATCCTTGACGATGCCTTGGTCTACTCGGACCCAGTGAGGGTCAGGCACATCCTCACCGAGGTTGCCCAAGGGGCTCGAACGAGTCAGATCGTGGTGCTCACCAGTGCTCCTGAGAGGTACGACTCGGTTCCTGGGGCCCAGCAGGTTCGGTTCGATTGAGCCGTTCCGTCGCGTGGGGAGGCTGGTCCGAAGCCCGTCGACCTCGGACCAACGAGCCAATCGAGGCTCGCTCAGGCCCCGGTCCGCATCCAGGCATCCCCGTGAGCCCGCCAGGCCAGAATCCCGCAGCGCACGGCCATGAACCCACCAAAGGCGATCCACAACCAGACGACCGCAGCAGCCGGGTCAGCTGGCGCCCAAAGATGAACCGCCCATGCCATCGGCAGATACACCAGGAACATCACCACCTGGGCTCTCGACAACCAGCGGCCGTCACCTGCTCCGATGAGCACTCCGTCGAGAATGAAAGCCGGCCCGGCGATGACCTGCTCAACGGCCACGACGAGAAGACCAGCCGCCACCGCCCGGTGAACTGCCGGATCATTCGTGTAGATGGCGGGAACCAACTGGTGGGATGCCGCCAGAAGCGCCCCAATGACAACTCCGGCCCACACTCCCCACCGAGTCATGGTGCCGGTCAACAACCGTGTGCGGCGAATGTCGCCAGCTCCCAAACTCGCTCCCGTCAGGGCCTGACCAGCGATACCGAGGGCGTCCATCGTCATGAGGAGCAGGTTCCAGATCGTCATCGTCACCTGGTAGGCAGCCATGGTGATAGCTCCCGCTCGTGCCGCCACCCACGTCGTCACGTAGAGAGCAGCCCGCAGCGCGAGGGTACGAATGAGCAGCGGGATGCCATCGCGCAGGCTCGAGGCGATACCGCCCCAATGAGGCACGAGGCTCAGGTCGAGACCGTGAGTACGTCTCCACAACACCCACACCAGGGCCACCGCCATGGCAATCTGGCAGATCAGGGTGCCAATTGCTGATCCCTCGATCCCCCAACCCATTCCGAGCACGAACCACAGGTTGAGCACCAGGTTGAGGCTGAAGGTGATGACGGTGACGACCAGGGGCGTCCGGGTGTCCTGGAATCCTCGCAGTACCCCGGTGACGGCCATCGTTGCGAGCATGGCGGGCACACCAAAACCAGTAATGCGCAGATACCGTCCGGCCTGTTCAGCGACCACGCCGCTGGCACCGAACCACCCGGCAACCGTCGTCGGAATGACCACCAGCATGATCGCGACGAGGATTCCGATGATGAGGGACAGCCAGAGTCCGTCAACACCGGTCTGAGCCGCACCATGGCGGTCCCCCGCTCCCATCCGGCGCGAGGAGGTGGCCGTTGTCGCATAGGCGAGGAAAACGAAAAGACCCGTGAACGTCGTCAGGGCTGCCGACGCAACACCGAGGCCGGCCAACTGGGCAGTGCCCAGGTGCCCGACGACCGCAGAATCCGCGACGAGAAATAGCGGCTCAGCCACCAAGGACAAGAAAGCGGGTATCGCCAGATTCAGGATCTGGCGATACCCGGTCTCAGCCTGGAAATCCGTATTGCGACTCGCTCGAGCCATCAGGCTCGAGCAATCGCACCACGTAGGGAGGCACGAATGATGTTGAGGACGTTCTCGGCTCGCTCGGAGGCCTTCTCACCACGCAACGGACCGGAGGTCGACAGCGAGGCAAACCCGTGAAGCAACGACCACAGCAGGATGGCGAGGTCGCGCACATCGACTCGCTCCGAGAGCTTGATGTCGGGGTCGGCGAGAACATCTCTGATGACCGAGTCGGGCAAATTCGGTGCCTTCGACCGATCCGTTTCGATCATGTCGAGGCCGGCATCCGAAATGCGGTATGCGACGTCGAAAAATCCCGGCTCTGCCAGGGCGAAATCAAGGTACGCGCGGCACGCAGCCACCAGCTGGGCAACTGCTTCAGCTTCATCGTCTTCAGGCTGAGCTTCAGCCACAGCTTCACGCATCCTACGGCCGATCTGGTCGGCAGCCGCCAAGCCCACCTCATCGAGAAGGGCCTCGCGGTTCGTGAAGTGACGGTACGCCGCGTTGGGTGACACGCCAGCTCGGCGAGTCGCTTCACGGAGCACGACCGCCTCGGCGCCACCACTGCGAGCCATCTCCAAGCCCTCTTCCACAAGGGCCTCACGCAGATGGCCGTGATGGTAGGTCTGACGTGTCTGCGACGAGCGATACGACTCCGTCATTAATGATCTCCCAGTCCGTTAGTAATATGACATCAGCCAAACTGGCTGAATATCGACGCCCAACCATACGTGACATTCCTGTGGTCGCGAAGGGCAACCTCTGTGACCACCCAACTTCCACTCAACTAGGCTGAACGCATGAGTTCAAGTGTTCCATATCTACTAGCCATACTCGGCGAAGGGGTCGTGCCGCCCTCGACCATGGTGTGCCATGGAGACGATCTCGGACTGCTGCGTGGGGACGGAGTTTTCGACACGACTCGTATCGTGACCGCCCAGGATGGAACGTCCCGAATTGATCATCTCGAAGAACACCTTTCCCGCTTCGCTCGATCAATTTCCGGCGTGGACGGACCCTTGCCCGACATGGACTCGTGGAATCACCTCATCGAGGACGCTGCGCGCAGCTGGCGCATCCCCGGAGAGGCCGCCCTCAAACTCGTCTACACCACCGGTCGCGAGGTGGTCCCGGGACCTCCACGAGGGTTCCTCATCATCGTTCCCCTCTCCGAAACCCACAAGGAAGAGCGGGAAGGGATCGACGTGCTGTGCCTTTCGCGTGGGGTCACCAGCGAATCCTTCGCCGATGCACCGTGGCTTCTCGGCGGTGTCAAGACCCTGTCCTATGCCGTCAACGTCGCGGCACTGCGTCATGCCAAGTCCCAGGGCGCTGACGACGTCATCTTCACCTCGACCGAGGGCTATCTGCTTGAAGGGGCCACCTCTGGGTTGGTCGTCGAGGCTGCCGACGGACTGTGGACAACCCCCACCGGCGCAACTGGGATCCTCAGCTCCATCACCGTCAATACCGTCTTCGAAGCCGCTGACGACGACGGGGTCGAGACTTCCACCCGTCTCATGAAGCGCGACGAGGTGCTGCGCTCCCAAGGAGTCTGGCTGCTGTCGTCCATTCGTGGCGTCGTCCCCATCCTGAGCATTGACGGCCACCCGGCTCCCCAGGACGACGAGATGACCCACCGGTTGCGGGTGTGGGCCGGATTCGAGGAGTGATGCCCGCCTCCGACTCGGCCTCGCCCGCGACCAAAGCCCTTGTCAAGGCCAAGGTGGCTCATGTTCTGCACAGCTATGACCACGACCCTGCGAACCACCACTTCGGCGAGGAGGGAGCAGCAAAGCTCGGCTTCGACCCGGCCATCATGCTCAAGACCTTGGTCGTCGAACTCACTCCCTCGGGAAAACTCGCCGTTGCCGTCGTCCCCGTGAGTGGCCAGCTCAACCTCAAAGCCTTCGCATCCGCGATGGGTGCGAAAAAAGCCGCCATGGCCGACCCCGCGGCAGCCGAGCGCTCAACGGGGTACATCGTCGGGGGGATTTCGCCACTTGGACAGAAAAAGCGGCTGCCCACGTGCATCGATGAATCGGTGATGGAGCAGCCGCGAGTGCTGGTGTCAGGCGGGCGTCGCGGGCTGTCGGTGGAATTGTCACCATCAGACCTGATGGCTGTCACCGGGGCCTCGACGGCGAGAATAACCTGCTGACGCCAGCCTGCGTCACTTCCGGGAAGACTTGGCGATCGACTGGGGCAGAGCGAGCAGCCCGACGACGATGACGACGCCCAGGATCACGTGGATCCACTTGACCGCACCGCCGCTGCTCATCTCGCCGAGGCCGTACTGGACAAGGATCAGCACCGCCATACCAACCGCGTGACCAACGATCGACGAGGCCCCACCGCGACGCTTCCACATGACGGCGAGGACCGCAGCCACGATGGCGGCCACCAAGGTCAGAATTCCAAATCCCATGTGCACGTCGCCGAGCCCGTGAACACCGGAGAGCATGAAACAGGCCAACGCAGCCTGAATGATCACGGACGCGACCGCGATCCAAGCAGAGATCGTCAGGGCCTTGGGAGGGGCGGGAACGACAGGGGTGTTCTGTGTCATGACTCACACTGTAGGCCACCGCTGCCGTCACGGCCTCGTCGCGAACGGTGCCCTTCTATGACCCACGGCCCCCACCAGACCCCCAGCCCGATCGCTACCAGGAGGGCAGGCCACGTCACCTCGGCCACCGCTGAGAGCATCGGTATCAAGGCGAAAAGACCGGCTGCCCCCAGGAGGACCGTCGCTCCCCCGACGATTCCACCTGCAAGACGCTGGCTCCTCCGCTGCTCCAGCCGTGCACCCAGCAAAGCTGCCTGCAGGACGACTGGGATGATGAGGATCACTGCCACGCCCATCGCGTAGAGCAGACCGACGAGGAGGCTGCCGAACCAGCCGCGTACCGGCATCGTTCCGCTGGTGCCATTGGCCCCAGGTGTGACGGCCCATATCGCCAGGCTGAGACCCCACACCAGTCCGGTGATGGCCATTACCGCGACAAAAGCACCGGCAGACCTACCGACCCGGGCAGATTCGGTCGTCGACCCCAGGGTGTCTGGATCGCCCTGATCGACGTCGTGGCCCAGCCGCGCTCTCAGGTCGAGGGTGTTCTCCTCGTCGCGCCGACGGCTCACCGCACCTTCACCTTCGTACCCTCGTGAGCGAAGGAGTAGAGGGCCTCCGAGTCCTTCGGAGCCAACCTCGCGCAGCCGTGACTCGAGTACCCCGGCATGCCCAGGGTGTAGACAGGCTGAGCAGGTTTCTTAGTCTTCTCGTCCCACGGAATCTGGTGGAAGCCAATGTGGCCGATCGCTCCCGGGCGTTGATAGAAAGCCAGAAAATTGGGGATGTACCAGCGAATGCCATCCTCGGTTGATGCGGCATGTTGAACCTTGTACTCGATCTCATAGTCCCCGACCGGGGTTTTCCACGGCTCCGCGGTGGTGAGCATCGCGCGCTTCACCACACCGTCCTCAACGAGGTAGACGTGATTCTCCGCCTTGATCCACAGCACATAGGTTCCAGCGCCTGCCGAGGATTTCTCACCCACCGCCAGGGATGCGGGACGTGGAGTTGGGCTGGGAATCGAGGGCCTCGATTCGTCGGTCTGGGGACTGGCGGAGTCCTCGGGCTCGTCGGCACCGTCCTTGTCAGTCGGTCCGTCCGGGGCCTCCTCACTCGGGGACGCCTTGGCCGTCAACTCGGGAGAAGCGGTCGGGCACGTCACGGGATAGCGATGACGAGCACGAAGATCACCCGCGCCCGGAACGGAATCGATACACGTCGTCACTGTCGGCGTGGATGATCCGCAGCCAGCGACCAAGCACACCATTGCCACCAGGGCAGCGAGAAAACCACCGCTACGCCAGAGGCCAGAGCCGGCGCGCGGTTCTGGGTGCGGGGTATGTCCGGAGGTGATCATCGAAGCCAGTTTAGAGACCGCACTGCGGCTATTCGAATGCAACGCTGCTAGCAGAAAACTGGTTGGGCCCTGCGAAGTACAGCGAAGGGAGGTGCGAGAGACTGGACGCAGCACCGGGAGGAGAGACCATGTCCACCGCACTTGTCATCGGGGAGTCGCTGATCGACGTCGTCAATGATGCTGGGCGGGTGAGTGAACACCCCGGGGGCTCGCCCATGAACGTCGCGGTTGGGCTGGCGCGCTTGGGACGCGAGGTCGAGTTGGCGACCTGGATCGGTCCTGACTCTCACGGTCAGAGCATCGAAGCCCACGTCGGGGCCGACAACGTCCGTCTCAGCAGGTCCTCACGCGGAGCCGATCGCACGTCGACGGCCACCGCCACCCTGACGGGAGGCCAGGCGAGCTACGACTTCGACCTCGAGTGGGCGTTGCCGTCGGTTCAGATGCCCGACGACTGCGTGGTCGTCCATACCGGATCCTTGGCGTGCGGAATCGCTCCGGGACGCCAGGTGGTGGCCGAGACGGTGGCCACCGCCCGGGGCTCAGCGACGATCACCTTCGATCCGAATTGCCGACCCAGCCTCCTCGGCGACCCGAGTACCGCCCGCCACGATGTCGAACAGTTCGTCCGGCTGGCCGACGTCGTCAAAGCCTCCGATGAGGACCTGGCATGGCTGGGGGAAGGCTCCGACCCCGTCGAAATGTTGACGGAGTGGATGGGACTGGGGCCGAAAATTGGCATCCTGACGATGGGAGAACACGGCGTGGTGGCCATGACGGCCTCTGGTGTCGAAATTCGCATCCCCGGGGAGCGAGCTGACGTGGTCGACACCGTCGGCGCCGGGGATTCCTTCATGTCAGCGACCATTGACGGCTTGTGGACTGCCGGGCTGTTAGGGGCCGAGCACCGCGTCGACCTGGGGCGCATCGAAGCTCGCATCCTTCGCCAGGTGATGCAGAGGGCGGCCCATATCGCTGCCATCACGGTCTCCCGAGCCGGCGCAAATCCCCCGCGTAGCAGCGAACTGGTGTGAACCGGGCTTCCCTACCCCGGATTCTGCGAGACTGGCCCCATGAAGGGGAACTTCCACTCGGCATATGACCAAGGTTTCGCACGAGTCGCAGCATGCACCACGACGGTGCACATCGGTGACCCGGCATCGAACATGGCGGGTATTCTCGACACCTGCCGGGAGCTCGACTCCCGCGACGTGGCCGTCGCCGTCTTCCCCGAACTCTGCCTGACCGGCTACGCCATCGACGACCTGCTGCTCCAGGACGTCCTCCTGGACGCCGTTCTCGACGCCATCGAGACCCTGCGTCAGGCATCCCGCGACCTCTTCCCGGTGGTAGTCGTCGGGGCCCCCCTGCAGCGAGGAAACCGGCTGTACAACTGTGCGGTCGTCGTCCACCGCGGCCAGGTGCTCGGCGTGGTGCCCAAGAGTTATCTCCCCAACTACCGGGAGTTCTACGAAAAGCGTCATTTCGCCGCCGGCGCCGGCACCAGCGGGATCATCGACCTGTCGGGGCGACAGAAATCTCACGTGGCATCGATCGATGTCCCCTTCGGCACGGACCAGCTCTTCCAGGCCTCCGACCTGCCCGATCTCACCTTCCACGTGGAAGTCTGCGAGGACCTGTGGGTTCCGGTCACCCCGTCGTCCCAGGCCGCGCTCGCGGGGGCCGTCCTCGAGGTCAACCTCTCGGGGTCTCCCATCACTGTCGGAAAATCGCGCCAGCGTCACGAATTGTGCAAGATGACGTCCTCGCGCAATCTACAGGCCTACGTCTATGCGGCCGCTGGCCCTGGGGAGTCGAGCACCGACCTGTCCTGGGACGGCCAGACGATGATCTACGAGAACGGCTCCTTACTGGCGGCCACCGACCGGTTCTCCCCCGAGCCGGGGTACTGCCTCGCTGACATCGACCTCGATCTGTTGCGTCAGGAGAGGATGCGTCAGGGTTCCTTCGACGACAATGCCCTCTCCCATTCTCGTGACAAGGGCTGGCGGACCAGTACCTTCATTCTCGCCCCGCCTCATGAGGACATCGGTCTCGAGCGACCCGTCGACCGGTTCCCCTTCGTCCCCAACGAGCCAGACCAGCTCGCCCAGGACTGCTACGAGGCTTACAACATCCAGGTCTACGGGCTGCGTCGTCGCCTCGAGTCAATCGGGTCACCCAAAGTCGTCATCGGTGTTTCCGGTGGCCTGGACTCCACCCATGCCCTGCTCGTCGCAGCCAAGGCGATGGACCAGATGGGCCGTCCCCGCACCGACATCCTCGCCTTCACGATGCCAGGGTTCGCCACCACCGACCACACCAAGAACAACGCCCTGGACCTGTGCCAGGCACTCGGCATTCCCTGCGAGGTGTTGGACATCCGCCCGGCAGCCACCCAGATGCTCAGGGGGATGGGGCACCCGGCCGGTGACGGGGCTGACGTCTATGACGTCACCTTCGAGAACGTCCAAGCTGGTCTGCGTTACGACTACCTCTTCCGCATCGCCAATCAGCGAGGCGGCATCGTGCTGGGGACCGGAGACCTGTCCGAGCTGGCCCTGGGGTGGTGCACCTTCGGCGTCGGCGACCAGATGAGCCACTACGGGGTCAACACCGGCGTGCCGAAGACCCTCATCCAGCATCTCATCCGGTGGTGCATTTCGTCGGGCCAGTTTAACGAAGCCACCAATGTCGTCCTGGAGTCCGTGCTGGGGACGGAAATCTCCCCCGAGCTCGTCCCGGCTCGCCCCGGAGAGAAGATCCAGTCCACCCAGGCGAAGATCGGCCCCTACGAGTTGCAGGACTTCACCCTCTACCACCTGTTGCGCCACGGGATGCGTCCCAGCCGGATCGTCTTTCTGTCCCACCACGCCTGGCGTGACGCCTCGGTGGGGTCCTGGCCACCCGGGTTCCATGACGAGGACCGCCATTCCTATGACCTGTCAGCCATCAAGGACTGGACACGGCTGTTCCTGCGTCGATTCGTCGGAAACCAGTTCAAGCGCTCCACCCTGCCCAACGGACCCAAGGTCGTCGCCGGTGGGTCCCTGAGCCCGCGCGGTGACTGGCGAATGCCGTCCGACGCCGTGGCCCGGGCCTGGATGGACGACCTCGAGACGGTTCCCGACGAGCACTCCTGAGCCCTGACGACCTGTGCCCTGGGGAAAATGGCCAGCCCGAGGGTCCCCCTCCCCGCCGCAACACCGAACGCTCACCGCACCGATGACGAAAATCCCCGACTCACCGTCCCCACCGTCACAGTTCACCCTCCGGCCACTCTGACGCGGCAATATTGAACTGTGCGTGTTGATGACGAATTGAGGCTTACCCCCACCCTCCCCGACGGTCGTGGGTTGCGCATCGGCATCCTGACCAGCGGTGGCGACGCCCAGGGCATGAATGCCGCTGTCCGCGCCGTGGTGCGCTCTGCATTGAGCGTGGGAGCCGAGGTCTATGCGATCTACGAGGGCTACCAAGGCATGATCGACGGAGGCGACGGCATCCGGAAGTTCGGATGGGATGACGTCGGTTCGATCCTCAACCGTGGCGGCACCGTGATCGGCACCTTCCGCTGCAAGGCGATGCGTGAACGCTCAGGTCGGCTGAAGGCCGTTCAGAACCTCTTGGAGCACGGAATCGATCGTCTCGTCGTCATTGGTGGCGATGGTTCGCTCACTGGTTTGGACGTGTTGCGCACCGAGTGGACCGATCTCGTCGCCGAACTTGTCGACACGGGTCGGGTGAGCCCCGAGGTGGCCCGCGAGCACCCCTCCCTCATGATCGCGGGACTCGTCGGTTCCATCGACAACGATCTCGTTGGATCCGACATGACCATCGGCGCGGACACGGCTCTGCACCGCATCGTCGATGCCATTGACGACCTCACCTCCACCGCCGCCAGCCACCAGCGATCCTTCGTCGTCGAGGTAATGGGTCGTCACTGCGGCTATCTCGCCCTCATGGCGGCAGTCGCCGGTGGAGCCGACTATGTGCTCATCCCGGAGCGCCCACCGGAGGACGGCTGGGAGGATCGGATGTGTGCCGAGCTCAAGCGCGGCCGACAGTCGGGGCGCCGGGACTCGATCGTCATCGTCGCCGAAGGAGCCACCGATCGCGCCGGTAACCGCATCACCTCCGAGTACGTCCGTCAGGTCCTCGAGAACAAGCTCGGGGAGGACGCCCGCGTCACCATCCTGGGCCACGTCCAGCGCGGCGGACGCCCCTCTGCCTACGACCGTTGGGCTTCCACCTGGCTCGGCTACCACGCCGTTCACGAGGTCCTTTCGACGACCCCGGAGGCCGAGGGACGCGTCATCGGAACCGGCGCGAACCGTATCCACCGTCTACCCTTGGTCAAGGCCGTCGCCGACACCAAGTCGGTGCCCGGTCTCATCGAGCAGGGGCGTTACAACGAGGCCATGAGGATGAGGGGACGCTCCTTCGTCGAGATGGACGCCATCTTCACCGAGCTCAGCGAGCCGGCTCGCACCGAGACCGAGGGAGTCGAGGACGCCGACCGCAAGCGGATTGCGATCATGCATGCCGGCGGCCCTGCCCCGGGCATGAACACTGCTGCCCGCGCGGCCGTCCGGTTGGGCATTTCTCGCGGCCACACCGTCATCGGAATCCACAACGGATTCGTCGGCCTGGCTGCCGGGGACATGTCGGAACTGGCCTGGGGCGACGTCGAGGGCTGGGCCGGGGAAGGCGGCGCTGAGCTGGGCACCCGCCGCGAAACCCCGAGCACCCGTGACCTCTACGCCGTCAGCCGCGCACTGGAGGACAACCACATCGACGCCCTGCTCGTCATCGGCGGATACTCGGCCTACGAAGGCATCCACACCATGACGACGGAACGGGACCGCTACCCCGCCTTCCGCATCCCAACGGTGTGCATCCCGGCCTCGATCGACAACAACCTCCCCGGTTCCGAGCTGTCCATCGGTGCCGACACCGCCCTCAACGTCATCGTCGAGGCGATGGACAAGATCAAGGAGTCCGGCATCGCCTCGCGTCGGTGCTTCGTCGTCGAGACGATGGGGCGCGACTGCGGATACCTCGCCCTGATGTCCGGGATCGCCGCCGGTGCCGAGCGGATCTACACCAATGAGGACGGCATCTCCCTGGACGATCTGGCCAATGACGTCCACTGGTTGCGGGAGTCCTTCGCCCACGGACGACGTCTCTTCCTGGCCGTTCGCAACGAGAACGCCTCTCGCAACTACACCACCGACTTCATCGCTCGACTGCTGGAGGAGGAATCCCACGGCATGTACGACGTGCGCCAGGTGGTGCTGGGGCACATGCAGCAAGGTGGGTCGCCCTCTCCCTTCGACCGGTTGCTGGCCAATCGTCTCGCGTATCGCGCTCTCAACCTCATTGACGACGAGTTGGCCGCCCACCAGGACGGGCCGTGGTTCATCGGTGTCAACGAATCGGACATGCGCCCCAGCAAGATGGAGACGATGCCTTCCCTCGTCGACTCCGCTCACCGTCGTCCCCGCGAGCAGTGGTGGCTGACGATGTCGCCGGTGGGACGAACGGTGTCCGACGAGGTGCGCTGATCCCGGACACCTAGCCAGGTTCATTACGCGACGCTTCCTCGTGACGCGCAGGTCCGACCAGCCGAGCCCGTGGCAATCTGGTTCACATGTGCGGACGTTTCAGTCTCGGAATGGACGGCGACAAGGTCGCGCGCCTCTATGGCGGTGACCTCGCCATCCCTTGGCAGCCGCGGTACTCCATCGCCCCGTCGACGATCGTTCTTACCCTCCACCAGAAGGACGTCACCCGGGTCCTCGCCCCGCGAGGTGGGGGTTCCGGCCCGGCTGGGCGAAGAATCCAGGGCCCAGCCCCATCAACGCACGCCTCGAGACCATCGCCACCAATGGGATGTTTCGTACCGCGATGGCCTCCCAGCGCTGCGTCGTTCCCATGACGGGGTATTTCGAGTGGACCGGGGAGCGCGGTGACAAAATTCCCCACTACATACATGGGTCCGGACTCCTGAGTGCAGCAGCCATCGCCGCGACGCGAAAAATCGACGCCGGCTTCGAGACGACGGTAGCGATCATCACCGCTCCCTCCCGTGACGCCGCTGGCCAGGTCCACAATCGGATGCCGGTCTTCCTCACCGACGACCTCGACGAGTGGCTCGATCCTGCCCGCCTCGACGCGACCCAGGCGCGGGGACTGGCCGCCCACATCAGCAAGGCACGTGACTTGATCGCGAACGAACTGAAGGTCGACCAGGTCGATCGTCGCGTCAACTCGGTGAGCAGGATCGACCCGGCCGACCCTTGTCTGATCGAACCGGCCCCCTGACGATTATCGTCAGGGGGTCGGGAGGCAGCACTTAGGCGACCTTCGGGATCTCCACCTTCTCGTTGTACTTGGAGAAGGTGGCATCAACAGCCATGTCCCCGCCCTGCCCTGACGGCATCGACATCTTGATGCCCTTGAACCGCTTGGCATCGTCAAGCCAATAGGTGACCTTGCCAGTGGTCTTCTTCTGGTCAGTACTCGACGACGCGCTCGGGGTGGCACTACCGGAGGCCGCCGGAACGGTGGCGTCGTAACGATGACCTCGGGATTCCTTGCCGACGTAAGTCAGGTTGTCGATCCCCTGGGTGAATCCAACCGTCATGTCGCCGGGATCGTTCTTCTTGCTCTTGGTCTGAGAGGGAGTCTTCTGCCACTTCGACCCCTGCTTGGTGTACGTCTGATCGTCAATGATCACCTGCTCGAGGGTCCCGCTCGACTCAGGGTTGGTCGTGACCATGTGAGCCTTGGGCTTGGAAGAATCCGTGCCGTCGTAGTCCGTGGTGGCCTTCATATTCATCTTCTGGCCATTCATCGAGCCGTCCAGAGAGGTCTCCATGCGGTAGGTCTTCACCGTCGCCATGGAGGTCTTGACCTCCTTGATGAACCTCGCCTTGTCGACCTTCCCCTTCTTGAACAGCGGATCAGCTGCTGCGGAGCTGGCGTGACTGTCATCCGCCTTTGATCCGCCATCACACGCAGCTAGAGACAAGCTCATCGTTGTGACCAGGGCCAGGGCAGCAACTTTCAACGGGGTACCTGAAAACACTCGCATGCATTTGTCCGGCTGGGGGTGTGCCGACCTTTCCACCCTCGATGTTAGGCGTTCCCAGGCACAACTGGATGGTCCCACCCTGACGGCAGGACGACCCAGAATCACTGATTCTTCATGACACCTTGGGAATCCTGACGGGCTCCGCGAACTTCGACAGAGTCATGTCCATCGTGACGCCAGCCCCCTCGGCACCCGTCGACATCTTCATCCCGACGACCCGCTTGGCATCGTCGAGCCAGTACGTCATTTTCACCTTCTGATTCATGGCGGCGGCCGCCTCTCCCCCGCTCATCTTGGCCGGATCGAGCACGACGTCGAACCGATGCCCGCGGGAGTCTTCACCCACATAGGTCACGGACTCCATCGCATTGGTGGACTCGCGGACGGTCTTCGCGACATCGGCCTGGCCCATACTGACACCAGTCTTGGAGCTCCTGACCCACTTCGATCCGCTCTTCTGGTAGACGTCCTTGCCCAGGATGACAACGTCTGCATCCTTCCCCTCATCGGGAGCAGACACGAGGACATGCGCCTTCGGAGCCGACTGATCATGGCCGTCGTAGTCGGAGGACAGCTTCATGGTGTGCTTCTCACCAGACATTGCGACACCCATGAAGCCTTCCATGTGATACGTCCTCATCTTCTTCACACCTTCGGTGAGGTCCTGAGAAAAATCATCCCTGTTGACTTTTCCCTTCGTGAAGATCGGATCCGGTGCAGGAGTAGGGGTTGCACTGGTGGCGACGCTTGTTGCCTTGTCGGCAGCCTTGAAGGTGTCGGAATTCCCACCACAGGCGGTCAAGGACAGACTGGCCGCAGCAATCGTAATGACAACAGCGGTCTTCACGGGATTACCTGAAAGAAATCGCATCTTCACATTCCGGCTGGGAGGGTGCCGGCCTTCCTGTCGGCATACTAACTACGGGAATGCGTCGTGGCGGGATCCGTTCTCACTTCATTACAACCGCACAGACAAGCTCCAACTGCCACCACAGATCACCGAGCCATGGCCCACGCCCACAGCCCGAGGATCGTCATACCAATGATCGTCACGATGACGACGATCAGCCAGGTCAGCCAGTCGGGGTGCTGGCGGGGCGGGGTCGGGTCGCCGTCAGACATGAGATGCCTCCAGGTCAGTTTCACACGGTGATGTCCATGCAAGGGTATCTGGAGGCCATGACTGCCCCTCGTGAAAGGACCGTCCGAGGCTGATCAGCGGGCAGTGAACGTTCCCGTTTCGGCCCAGTTGACGTTTGGGAAGTCGCCGGTCCGGCGCTGTACGATATAACCCGTTCGTCTTCCCATCGAAATGGACCATGGCTCTCATTTCGCACACACAAAACATGGAGGTACTGTGCCGTCGAGACTGACCCGGCGTTCGGTTCTGGCCACAGGTGCCGTGACTCTGCCAATGACCGTTGCAGCTTGCGCCAAGACGCCCCTGGACGAGGACGGTTCTGGTTCCGGCGGCACCGCCGGTGGGTCGTCCGCGACCCCGACGCCCACTCCGACCCCGACCCCAGCAGCTCTGACGCTCACCTCGGACCACCCGATCACCGAGCTGCAACCTGGTGACACCCTGAAGCTCGCCGTCGTCAACGGTGCTCTCAAGGACGTCAAGGTCACAGACAAGGATGACGACGAGGTTAAGGGAACCCTCAAGGACGGAATGTGGACCCCAGAGGAACCCTGGAGCCTCAACACCCACTACACCGTGACGGCGACCCTGACGAACACGGATTCCCATGCCGGACCGACGACCACCGTCACCAAGAAGATCAAGAGCCTCGACGGGGATGTCAACGTCGTCGAGATGCTCTACAGCGACGCCACCGTCGGCGTCGGTATGCCCGTCATCATCAAGTTCCGCAAGGACGTCATTGACGCCGGCATGCGCGCCAAGATCCAGAAGGCGATGGAGATCGACGTCTCCCCTAAACAGGAGGGGTCATGGGGATGGCTTGACCAGTCCCAGCTCATGTGGCGCCCGAAGGACTTCTGGAAGGCTGGCACGAAGGTCAGCGTGCGCGGCAAGCTCAAGGGGCTACCCACATCAAGCCATCGCTGGATCACCCGCGACATCGACGATTCCTTCCGCGTCGGCGATTCCCACATCCTGAAGATCTACATCAACAAACACAAGATGGATGTCGTCGTCAACGGCAAGGTGGCACGTTCCATCCCGGTGACGACGGGCAGGCCCGGCGGGAACACGACCACCCGATCTGGCACCAAGGTCATCATCGAGCGTGATCGCACCAGGGTCATGGACTCCTCGACGGTCGGCTTCCCCAAAGGGAGTTCTGATTATTACCACCTCAAGGTGAAGTACGCCATGCGTCTCACCTACACCGGTGAGTTCATTCACGCCGCCCCATGGTCCGCAGGTTCTCTGGGTAGTGCCAATGTCTCGCATGGCTGCGTCGGAATGTCCACCGAGAGCGCCAAGTGGCTGTTCAATCTCTGCGCGGCCGGGGATCCCGTCATCTGCACCGGATCCAACCGCCAGCTCAAGCCCCCCGAAGGCATCGGCTGCTGGTGCTACGACTGGAAGGGCTGGCAGAAGCTCAGCGCGCTCTGAGTCAGTCCTCCTGACATGGCAAAACCCTCTACCTCGATTCGAGGTAGAGGGTTTTGCCATGTCAGGGCGCCCTCACTCCTTGACGCCGTTTTTGGCTCCACAGGGCGGTTTTCTCCGGCAATCAGAGCTCCTTGACAGCGGTTGACGCGACACGCTCAAACCCTCGATGTCTTTGAGTCGACCGGTTGGCAATTCCTAATGTCCCACCCATCCCGGAAACGCCGGGATCGAAAGCCCCGATGCCTTCATTGGCGAGAGGAAGTCACACCGTGATCCGCCCCAAGCGCTCAGTCCGAGGTGCTGCCGCCACCATCGCCCTCACCTCCGGTATCAGCGTTGTTGCACCCGCCGTCATCGGTGCGGTCGCACACGCAGCTAACACGCAGACGATGTACGCGACAACGGACGTCAACGTGCGCTCTGCATCCTCCAACTCCGGCAAGGTCCTCACCGTCGTGGCCCGTGGCCAGTCGGTGCAGGTTACCGGCGAGAAGGTGCGCGGGTGGATCCCCGTCGCCGTGAACGGAACCACCGGCTGGATTTACCAGCGCTTCCTCACTGAGGAGAGCATCCGCCCGGTACATTTTGGGTCCGACCCGCTCCCCGACACCATGATCGCGACCGTCCCGGTCAACGTTCGTGACAATTCCGCCAATGCCGGCAAGGTCCTCACCGTTGCCGAGCGTGGTCAGGAGGTTCAGGTCACCGGTCGTCCTGACGGCGGCTGGCTCCCTGTCTCCGTCAATGGCAAGTCGGGTTGGATCTACGGTCGCTACCTCGCCACCGGCAAGGTGGCTCCGGCCCCCTCCAAGCCGACGGTTGACGCCACGAGCGGCTCCTCGACCAGCCGTGACAAGAGCCGTCCGGCCCTCGACAACGCTGCCACCCGCACCACCAGCGGCGTTAACGTGCGCACGGCTCCGTCTCCGTCCGGGCAGGTCATTGACCAGCTGGCTGACGGCGCCGGCGTCGAGGTCACCGGCGAGGCTCACGGGAACTGGGTGCAGGTTCGCGCCGGCCACCGCACTGGTTGGGTCTACCGCACCCACCTGAGCGGCAAGGTGCCCGCCGCCCAGCCCATCAAGCACGCCGAGCCCGCCAAGCACTCCGAGCCCGCCAAGTCCACCAAGCATGCCAAGGACGGCGCCTCCACCCACACCACCAGCGGCGTCAACGTGCGCACCGCCCCGACCCCCAAGGCCAGCATCGTCACCTCCCTGGCCGAAGGAACCGGCATCAAAGTCACCGGCAACGCCCGCGGCAACTGGGTCGAGGTCCGCGCCAACGGCCACACCGGCTGGGTCTACCGCACCCACCTGAGCGGCAAGGTGCCCGCCGCCCAGCCCATCAAGCACGCCGAGCCCGCCAAGCACTCCGAGCCCGCCAAGTCCACCAAGCATGCCAAGGACGGCGCCTCCACCCACACCACCAGCGGCGTCAACGTGCGCACCGCCCCGACCCCCAAGGCCAGCATCGTCACCTCCCTGGCCGAAGGAACCGGCATCAAAGTCACCGGCAACGCCCGCGGCAACTGGGTCGAGGTCCGCGCCAACGGCCACACCGGCTGGGTCTACCGCACCCACCTGAGCGGCAAGGTGCCCGCCGCCCAGCCCATCAAGCACGCCGAGCCCGTCAAGCACAAGGGTGGAGACACCAGCCGCGACACGACCCGTCCGTCGCGTCACCACGCCAAGGACGGCGCCTCGAACAAGGGTTCGGGTCGCGCCGATGCACGCTGCGTCGCCTCCTTCTACGACGAGCCGCAGTCGACCGCCTCAGGTGAACAGTTCAACCCGAACGCCATGACCGCTGCCCACAAGTCCCTGCGTCTGGGTACTCACATCCGTGTCACCAACGTCCGCAATGGTCGCTCGGTGGTCGTCCGGATCAACGACCGCGGCCCGTACGTCGCCGGTCGCTGCGTCGACCTTTCTCGTGCCTCCTTCGCCGAGATCGCCGATCTCGGACAGGGAACGACCCCGATCACCTACACCGTCCTCGACTGATGACGAGGGACTGAGTCCAACTCCGTGTGGGGGTGGCTCGCCGATGGGCGGGCCACCCCCACGCGCGTCTCGTCAGCCGGGGGTCCGTCGGGCCGGTGTCGAAAACTGTCACCCGACCCGGGGAACCCTCAACCATGCCGACCAATATGCCGGTTTCTTGGTGATTTGTACCGGCGAGCCGTAGCCTTGGCTGTGCCATAGTTCACACCGTGGTGACGCTCGGGAACGAACCCGTAGTGCCACCCGTCCACGTATGTCCGGCCACCGGTGATGTCCGGACGAGGCCGCCAGGAAGGATCGCACGATGGGTTCGAGTGCAAGGTTTGTCGACGAAGACACCCAACTCGATTTCGGCAAGGTCGTCGCCACTGACGGCCAGGTGGGTTACGACATCGGGGGTCTGCTCAACAAGACCGGCAACGTCATGATCGACCCCGGATTCGTCAACACGGCGTCCTGCGAGTCTCAGATCACCTACATCGACGGTGAGAAGGGCATTCTGCGCTATCGCGGCTACCCCATTGAGCAACTCGCCGAGCAGTCCACCTTCCTCGAGACCGCTTACCTCGTTCTCTACGGCGAACTGCCGAGCAAGGCCCAGCTGGAGGGATTCGAGGAACGAATTCGCCGCACCACCCTCATCGATGAGCGAATGCGAGACCTGTTCCGTTGCTTCCCTCGTCGCTCCCACCCAATGCCCGTGCTCGCCTCCGGCATCATGGCTCTGTCGACCTTCTCCCAGAAGTCGTCGGGAACTGATCCGGAGCAGATCGAGGCTGCCACCACCCGTCTGATCGCCAAGGCCCCGACCCTGGCTGCCTTCGGTTACAAAAACTCGATGGGCCAGCCGACCCTGTACCCTGACAACTCGCTGAGCTACGTTCAGAACTTCATCCGGATGAGCTTCGGCTTCCCGACCGAGCCTTACGAGTTCAACGACCAGATCACCAAGGCCCTGGAGACTCTCCTCATCCTGCACGTTGATCACGAGCAGAACTGTTCGACCTCGACAGTCCGCATGGTTGCGTCGTCGGGTGCGAACATGTACGCCGCAGTTGCCGCCGGCGTCAATGCGCTATCCGGGCCGAAGCATGGTGGCGCGAACCAGGCCGTCCTCGAGATGCTGCAGTACATCCGCGACTCCGACATGACGACCAAGGAGTTCGTCCGCAGGGTCAAGGACAAGCAATCCGACATCAAACTGATGGGCTTCGGCCACCGCATTTACAAGAACTACGATCCGCGTGCCGCCATCATCAAGAAGCACGCTGATCGCATCATGGAGCTCCACACCGGTCGCGAGGATCTTCTCGAAATCGCCAAGGAGCTTGAGGAGACCGCACTGAGCGACGACTACTTCAAGGAACGCAAGCTCTACCCGAATGTCGACTTCTACACCGGTCTCATCTACGAGGCCATGGGCTTCCCGATGAACATGTTCACCGTACTGTTCGCCTTGGGTCGTCTGCCCGGCTGGATCGCCCAGTACCGCGAGCAGGTGGCCACCGGCGGAAACAAGATCTGGCGTCCGCGTCAGATCTTCACCGGAGCTGACCTGCGCGACTACGTACCGCTGGATCAGCGCGCCTGACTGTGCAAAAGGCCCCGGGGCTTCGGCTCCCGGGGCCATTTCATGCCTGATACTCCGACAAGCGGCAACCCTTGGAGCGTTACCCGGCACCGGCGCCCACCCGGACCACCAGTTTCCTCCGCCAGGCTGACGCCACTCCCCGCCCCCCATGACGATTTTCGTCAGTTCCCCGAGCCGCACGTCAGTCCAGATCCAGGACTACCCCTGTGGCGGGGAATTTCGCGCATCAGCTCTGGGATTGCCGAAGGCGACTTCGGAACGGAAGCACCGTCGATAGACTCCGGCGCATGGATTCGGCTGAAGCGATGAGTCTCCCCAAGGTCGTGCTGCACGATCATCTCGACGGCGGGTTACGCCCGGCGACGGTTCTGGACCTCGCTGCCGAGCGCGGCCGACCCGTCCCTGCCAACACGCCTGAGGGGCTTGCCGACTGGTTCCTCGAGGCCGCCGACTCGGGTTCCCTGGCGCGGTACCTCGACACTTTCACCGAGACGGTCGCCCTCATGCAGGACGCTGACTCCTTGCGCCGCATAGCGCGAGAATTCGTCGAGGACATGGCTGCCGACGGAGTCGTGTACGCCGAGACTCGATGGGCTCCCCAGCAGCATCTCGAAGGTGGTCTGACCGCCGCGGAGGCCACCGAGGCAGTCCAAGCCGGCCTCCTGGAGGGAATGACGTCCGCCTCCGAATCGGGCAAAACCATCATCGCACGACAGATCCTGTGCCTGATGAGACATCTCGACGTCCCGGACGATGTCGTCGACCTCGCCATCAACCATGCTCCCGGGGTTGTCGGCGTCGACATCGCCGGACCCGAGGACGGCTTCCCACTTGCTCCGTTCGCCGATGCTTTGGAGCGCGTCCGAGCGGCCGGAATCCACCTCACCGTCCATGCGGGCGAGGCAGCCGGCCCGGAGTCAGTTCTCGACGCCCTCGATCATGGGGCAGAGCGTCTCGGGCACGGGGTGCGCATCATCGAGGACCGCGATACATCTGGTTGGGGTCCGACGGCCCAGCGGGTGTTGTCCCGCCGGGTGCCGTTGGAAGTCTGCCCATCCTCAAACACCCAGACCGGCATCTGCCGCAGCATCGCTGATCATCCGTTGTGTGTGTTGTGGCGGGCTGGGTTCAATGTGGCCGTCAGTTGCGATAATCGTCTGATGAGTCGTACCACGACGTCACGGGAAGTGGCGTTGGCCGGCCAGGTCCTCACCTGGAATCGTGACGACGCCCTGCAGGTACAGCGCAACACTCTCCAAGCAGCGTTTTGCACATCGGCCGAACAAGAATCCCTCGCACCGCTGCTGAGGTGACCCATACCTGCGAACACGATCATGGGACGGTACCTCACCGATACCGCCCCACGATCATTCACCACCTCACAGAAGCTCAGAGACACACGAAACGTCCATACCCAAAGCCTCTCCTACACCAGCGGTATAGAGCTTGCCGTCGTGGGTCGTCAGGCCACGAGCCAGCTCCTTGCGCTTCTTGCAGGCATCCTTCCAACCTTCCTCGGCGATGAGGACCGCGTAACGCATGGTGGCGTTGGTCAGTGCGTAGGTCGAGGTGTGCGGGACAGCGCCCGGCATGTTGGCGACGCAGTAGAACACCGAGTCGTGGACCTTGAAGGTCGGCTCGGCATGGGTCGTCGGGTGGGAATCCTCGAAGCAGCCGCCCTGGTCGATGGCGATGTCGACGAGCACCGAGCCCGGCATCATCTGCGAGACGGTCTCGTTGTCGACCAGGTGCGGGGTACGAGCGCCAGGAACCAGCACGGATCCGATGACCAGATCCGACTCCTTGCAGGCTTCCTTGACGGCCAGCGGGCTGGAGAACTGAGTGCGGATACGTCCGCCGGTCACTTCATCGATGTAGCGCATTCGGGCGACGTTGACGTCATAAATGGTGACGTCGGCGCCCATGCCGTCAGCAACGCGAGCAGCGCAGAATCCGGCGACGCCACCGCCGAGCACCGTCACTCGACCGTTGCGGACACCGGAGCCACCGCCGATGAGCACGCCATTTCCGCCGGCAGGCTGCATGAGACAGTTCGCGCCGACCTGGGCTGCGAGTCGGCCGGCAATTTCCGACATCGGGGACAGCAACGGCAGGGAGTGGTCATCCATCTCGACGGTCTCGTAGGCGATCGAGGTGACCTTGCGCTTCAAAAGCTCCTCGGTGAGCGGACGATCCGCGGCCAGATGCAGGTAGGTGAAGAGGGTCAGCCCCTCATGCATGCGATGATATTCGTCCTCGATGGGCTCCTTCACCTTCAACACAAGATCAGCGTCATCCCACACCTTGTCAACATCATCAACAATCCTCGCCCCAGCACTCTTGAACTCGACATCCGAAATCCCCGAACCCGAACCAGCCCCAGCCTGCACCAACACCTCATGACCATGACTCACCAACGAATGAACCCCATCAGGGGTAACAGCCACACGAAACTCGTTGTTCTTGATCTCCGTGGGAATACCAACACGCATTGCACTTTCTCCTTTGACAGTGTGCTCGTCGACGTCATCGCCAACCAGCTGCGGGTAACACTTAGAGAATAAGCACTTGCACGGCTCAACCCAGCAGTCAGCAAGGCGAGCTCTTGACTCTTTCAAAAATCGTCCTGCAAACCTCGAGATCCGTTCATCCGGAGCTGGCACTGTTAGTGATCGCCTCTCTCGTGATCCCCGATCAGCGGAGGGCAGATGAACTCCCCGGTGGCACGGCCGGTACGGCCCAGAATCCATCCCATCGACTTGTGACTACGCATGTAGACGATGGTTTCAGCCGGAGCGAGACCTGGTATCGCCTCCGCGATCGCCGACTCGATCATGCCGATCCCGTTCTGGCGCTCCACCCGGAAGTTCACTCGCAAATTGTTGTTGCCAGTGATCCACATGCACGACCGCAGCGCCGGTTGCTGACGCAGCAACTCCAGCACTCTCGTCTTGTGATTGAGGGGGATGGTGGCCGTCCAGGTGCACTCCAAATTCCACCCGCCCAGCTCCGGGGAGACATCACATCTGAGCTGGATCTTCCGGTTGGTGAGCAGTTTTTGCAACCGGCGATGCAGGGTGCTGGCCGGAATGTCCAAGGTCCTGGCCAGGGAGGTCGCACTGGCACGTCCATCAGCCGCAAGCAACTGGGCCAGCTCACGATCCAAATCGTCTGGCGGCAGCATCCACAGCTCCCCCGGCTGCGGGCCCCTGGCAAGGGTTTTCTCCGACTTGGTGAGAGCATTGATGCGCCAAGAGTCCGAGCCGATGACCACTGAGGTCACCAGCGCGCTACGTGACCCATGGACGCCGCGCAGCCCGCAGATCCAGTCGATGACCATGTCGGAGAGAGTGGGAAGATCGGGCGCCACGACGGTGAGCAACAGGTCACGATCCCCCGTCGTCTCGTCGACACTGACGATCATCGGATTCGCGCACAAGGTCTTGATGACCTGGGGCAGGCTCTCGGTGTGACAGTCAACCTCGACGATGGCCGTCATCTGCTGATCGAGGTTCGGACAAGCGGTTATCCAGGCGATTCCGTCATCGACGAGACGCTGCCAGCGATGGGCAACGGTGGTTGGTGACATGCCCAGGACCTTGCCCACCTTGGCCCAGGTGGCACGCGGGTCGATCTGCAGGACATTGACAAGCCGTCGGTCCAGCTCTTCGTACATCTGTAGCAGGAGACATTGCACAAACATCCAGTGACAAAGTAGAGCCCTGACGGATCAACGAAGAGCCGTCGACCTGCACAGAACACAGGTCAGGGCAGGCCCCTTTGACTGCGGAAATGCCGCCAGCACAGTGCATGCACGGTGCCAGACAGTGACCAGTAAAGAAGCCGGCTCGCTTCAGCACCAGACATCGTCGTCAGGAGGAACCACAATGACCGCCACCAATCCCATCCGAGTCGTCCAGTGGGGTCTGGGAGCCATGGGCCAGGGAATGGCCAAACTCATCACGTCCAAGGATGGACTGGATCTTGTCGGGGCCATCGACGTCAACCCGGCCCTGGACGGTAAGGATGTCGGCGAAGTGCTCGGCATCGATTCCCTCGGAGTCCATGTCACGACCGATCCCTCCACCATCCTCGACTCCGACAAGGTCGACGTCGTCACAATCGCCACCACCTCGTGGGTACGCGACCAGATTGCTGACCTTCGCACCATCATCACTGCCGGAATCAACGTCGTCAGCATCGCCGAGGAGATGTCCTGCCCCGAGGCCCAGAACCCCGAGATGGCCAAGGAACTCGACGAACTCGCCAAGTCGCACGGCGTCTCAGCTGTTGGTGTTGGCGTCAACCCCGGATTCGTCCTCGACCACCCCCGAGGAGTTCAAGGCCGGAGTCGCCGACGGCTCCATCGTCGGCCACGTCGGCTTCCCGGAATCCATCCGACTCCTCAGCGACGCCCTCGGCCTCGGGGTCGACTCGGTCGAGCAGAACATCGAGCCCATCATCGCCAAGGTTGCCCGTCCTGCCCGCGACCGCACCGTCGAGCCGGGTCAGGTCGCCGGGTGCAACCACACGGCAGTCGGCCGTCGCGGGGACCAAGAGGTCATCCGACTCATCCATCCGCAGCAGGTCGCCCCGGAGGCCGAGGGACAGGAGACCGGCGACTTCATCACCATCACCGGCGTCCCGGACATCTCGATGTCGACCGGACCGGAGATCGCTGGCGGCAAGGCCACCGCGGGTATCTGCGTCAACACCATCCCACGCATCGTCGCCGCCACCCCCGGACTCAAGCGCATCATCGACCTGCCCTCGCCGTGTGCCCTCATGGGACCGTCGGCCTACGAGCGTCGCTGAGCGAGGTCATCATGACAGAGACTCTCAACACCACCCCGCAGGCGGACGATCCGGTCCCCGAAGGCACCTGGGTGGAGGTTCGCACCATCATCCTGCAGCCCTCCGAACGCGCCGCCGCCGTGCCGGCTGACACCGCCGCCACCCCCTCGTGCAGTGGATCAGTGGATTCCTCGACGAGGAGGCACACATCGGCGACGAGGCCACCATCACCTCAATCATCGGTCGGCATCACACCGGCGTCCTCGACCGCGTCAATCCCAGCTACAGCCACAGTTTCGGCCACACCGTGCCCGAGCTGTTGACGATCGGCACCAAGCACGAACCCATCACGTCCCACGGGAAGGAGGACCGGTCATGAGCAACTCCTATGACGACGTCATGGCTCGCCGCAGCGAAATCATGCGGCGTGCCCTCGCCCTGGACTACGACAGCTTCCAGCGCGGTGACCTGGTCTTCGACTACGACGCCCTGATGCCCTCCCCTGGCTATGACCTCGACGACGTCGCTCGCATCCAGGCCGAGACCAAGGTGGGTCACACCCCGCTGTACGAGCTGCATCGTCTGACCGAGGCCGTCCGCGAGATCGCCGAACCCGGCAAGGGTGCTCGGATCCTTCTCAAGGATGAGGCCGCCAATGCGTCAGGCAGCTTCAAGGCTCGTCGTGCCTCCTTGAGCGCTCACGAGGCCGAGGCCAAGGGATTTGCCGGCATGGTGACGGCCACCAGCGGAAACTACGGCGCCGGCGTCGCCTCCCAGGCCGCTCAGCGCGGACTGGCGTGCATCGTCATCCAGGAGATCTACGACTCCCGTCACGTCGGCCAACCCGAGATTGTCGAAAAATCCCGGGCTTGTGAGGCCTACGGCGCTGAAGTGATCAAACTGACGGTCGGACCGGAACTTTTCTACGTGCTGCTGCGCACACTGGAGGACACTGGCTATTTCAACGCCAGCCTCTACACGCCGTACGGCATCGCGGGCATCGAGACCCTCGGCGCCGAGATCGGTCACGAGGTGAAGCAGCGCTACGGACGCCAGCCCGACGCCGTCGTGGTCACCAATGCCGGTGGCGGCAACATCACCGGAACTGCCCGTGGCCTGCGCAAAGTGGGCTGTGACGAGACCGAGGTCGTCGCCGTCTCGGTGGATCTCACCGGGCTGCACATGGCCTCCGACCACGACTTCAACAACAAGTCGTTCGCCACCGGCCACACCGGTTTCGGCGTGCCGTTCGCCACCTGGCCCGACCGTGTTGACGTCCCACGCAACGCCGCTCGTCCACTGCGGTACATGAATGGCTACCATCTGGTCTCCCAGGGCGAGGTCTTCTACATGACCGAGCTCCTGACGAAGATCGAAGGTCTGGAGCGGGGCCCGGCCGGAAACACCAGCCTGACGGCCGCGGTCGCCATGGCTCGTCAGATGGATCGCGACCAGATCGTCGTCGTCCAGGAGACCGAGTACACCGGCGCCGGAAAGCACCACAACAGCCAGCTGTCCTTCGCCCGCTCGCGCGGTATCGAGGTCCGTCGTGGCGACCCTGCCGGCAACATCCCCGGCAAGGCCATCGTCATTCCGGAACGTCTCGACCAGGTCGGCACCCGTGCCCTCGACCTCGACAAGCTGCGTCGCAGCTACCTGCGCCACGCCAGCCAGGTGATGGCTCCGGAGGTGTGGGGAGACGCCGAGCTGGAGTTCCTGGCCGACGAGACCAACACCACCACCGATGCCGTCCGCCAGATCGGCGCTGATCTGGCCAAGGAAGGAGCATGATGTCCGACCCGGATCAGGAGCGCGTCGAACGCTACGAGGCCCTGCGTGCCGAGCTCGCCGACCTCGATGACGCTGCTCTCAAGGAACGCTTCTGGCAGCTGTGCGAGCAGGTCATGACCCCGGTCGTCGACCTCGCCCGCACCCACACCACACCATCGATCGAACGGTCCGTCCTGCTGCGCATGGGGATCGACTCCGTGACGACCCACGCCGTCGTCGAGAACGTCTTTGCCGCAGGACTGGGCGGCAAGGGGGCCGGCCACGCCGTACTGCGGTTGTCCCGTCGTGACGGCATGGACCTGCGCGACGCCGTCACCCGCATCGCCGAGGACCCCAAGTCCCTCGACGGACTGTTCGACGGCAGCCCACTGCCCCCGCAACGGCACCGACGGAATCCGAGGAAGGAGTCCCGGCATGACCATCCAAGATTGCGAACCTCTGGAACGACGGTGGCTTCTTCCCCAACGGAGTGATGGGATTCCTCGGCGGATTCCAGATTGCCTTCTTCGCCTTTGTCGGCATCGAGCTCGTGGGCACCGCCGCCGCCGAGACGAAGGATCCCTGCACTACCCTTCCCAAGGCGATCAACGCCATTCCTGTGCGGTTGGCCCTGTTCTACGTGCTCGCCCTGTTGGCCATCACCACTGTCATCCCCTGGCGCAAGGTGGTGCCTGGTGTCAGCCCGTTCGTGTCGCTGTTTGGCCTGGCCGGTTTCGGAGCTGCCGCCAGCGTGATGAATTTCGTCCTGCTCACCGCCGCGGCATCGTCAGACAATTCGGGGCTGTACTCCACATCGCGGATGATGTACGGCTTGGCTCTCGATGGTCAGGCTCCATCAAAGTTCCGAAAACTGTCGGGCAACAACGTCCCGCGCAACGCACTTGTCGCATCCTGCCTGCTGCTGCTCTGCGGCATCATCTTCCTGTACACCTCGGACTCGATCATGCAGGCTTTCGCCCTCGTGACGACCGTTGCCGCTCTGCTGTTCCTGTTCAGCTGGTCCCTCATCGTCGTCTGTTACATCGTGTACCGCCATAAGCGCCCCGATCTGCACGAGGACTCGGTGTACAAGATGCCTGGTGGCGTCCCGATGTGCTGGGGCGTGCTGACATTTTTCGCGATCAGCCTCGTCATCCTCGCCTTGGATCCGACGACGCGAATTGCAGTGCTCATCACGCCGATCTGGTTCGTCTTCATCGCTTCGATGTACTTCGTCTACCGCCACCGCACGCAGCGCAAGGAGGGGTCACGCTGACCGTCATCGACCTCTGGTCCGCAGAGCAGACACGCCCCGCGGGCCAGAGATGCTCTCTGGAAGCGGCCAGCCTCGATCGAGGTTCCTGACCACACAGACACGGTAGCTGTCCTGACGGGGTCAATGGTTGTTGATATGGGTTGATAGCCATCTCATTGGCGAATGGATCATTATAATGATTAGAAATCGACGAGCATGGCACCGCATTCCAACCACGACTATTTGGCCATCCTTTAAATGACGATCACCAGGGGTCGACCGGCCGGTGCTATGCTGCAAACAAATTGCATCGTGGAAGGCTGAGACACTGTCGATTCACCCTCACCGCGCGACTCTGACGTCCATTTCACGGAGGCGACACATGACTGGTTTTGGCGAAAATCCAGACGCTTCAGGGAACCCTCAAGCGCCGACGAGTGAGGCTTCCCTGACTGCGGATTCACCACATCCCAAGGAGCACGACGAAGTGCACCTCCACCGCAATCTGAGCAACCGCCACATCCAGCTCATCGCGATCGGTGGCGCCATCGGGACCGGCCTGTTCCTAGGATCCGGCAAAGCCATCCACGCTGCCGGACCAAGCATTATCGTGTCCTACCTCATCATCGGAACTATGCTCTACTTCGTCATGCGAGCCATGGGCGAGTTGCTCATGTACAACCTTGACTACAAGAGCTTCCAGGATTTCGCAGCCGATCTGATCGGCCCTTGGGCAGGATTCTTCCTGGGATGGACTTACTGGCTCTGCTGGATTGTCACTGGAATGGCCGAACTCATTGGAATCACCACTTACTGGGATTTCTGGATCAAAAACCATAGCCTCGCTACCTTACTAGCAGCTGCGACGCTCTTCCTGCTTCTCTGTTTAAATCTCCTCACTGTTAAAATGTTCGGTGAACTGGAGTTCTGGTTCGCACTGATTAAGATCATCGCGATTATCTCACTCATCATTCTTGCCATCGTGCTGGCAATCATTGGATTCAAGTCCCCCTCTGGGGGCGCCGCATCATTCACCAACATGTGGGATCACGGTGGATTCATGCCAAATGGATGGAGTGGGTTCTTCGCTGGATTCCAGATGGCGGCCTTCGCATTCGTAGGGATTGAACTCATCGGCACAACCGCAGCCGAGACCCAAGACCCTGAAAAGACGCTTCCCCGAGCCATCAGTGCTGTTCCGGCACGAATCCTCATCTTCTACATCGGCGCTCTGGCCGCGATCATGACGGCCGTGCCGTGGAACGAGGTCCGCCCGGATTCATCCCCGTTCGTACAGGTTTTGGGACTCGTCGGATTCACTGGGGCCGCCAGCGTGATGAATTTCGTCGTACTCACGTCCGCCGCATCGTCATCGAACTCCGGGATCTACTCCATTTCACGGATGCTCTTTGGCCTCGCGCATAAGAGGATGGCTCCGAGACAGTTTGGGCGCCTCAGTAAAAATGGCGTCCCGCGATGGGGGCTCGTCGTCACCGTCCTGGTTCTCAGCACGGCGCTTATCCTGGCGGCGTCAGAATCCTTCGTCGAGGCTTTCACTCTTGTGACGACAATTTCCTCAGTGCTGTTCATCTTTGTCTGGAGCATGATCGTCATCAGCTACATGAAGTACCGAAAGATTGCTCCGGACGCCCATTCAGCGTCGAAGTACCCCATGCCTGGTGGGCGCGGCATGTGCTGGGCGATCCTGGCGTTTTTCGTCTTCACCCTCGTGTTGCTGGCCCAGGAACCTGACACCGCCCGTGCTCTCGCACTCACGCCTCTCTGGTTCCTCATTCTCGGAATCGGTTGGTTCTTCGACCGTCACCACGCCATCCGCGACGACGCGGGGACCGACGATACCGATTAGAGAGGGACAGTTGAGCGACGATGATGACCAGCACGTTCTATCGGGATCGCACCAAATCTTGGCTGGTAGGGAACTGGACCCGAGTGCGAGGCACGATGACACACTGGTGCAACCGTCCCGCAATGGAGTGCCCGGAATGGGGCCGTCCGCCAGCCACGCGGACGTGGCCAGTTCCATCATTCCGTCATGCTTGCCGGCGCCGCCCTCCCCTATCCGTTGACCGCATCGCAATTTCTGACAGCTCAAAGGAGTTATGACACATGTCAAGATGCCCGTCGCCCTCACACGCCATTGTTGATCTGTCTGCCATCGCTGCGAACCTCGCCGTCGTCAGGAAACGGGCTGGTGACCGGAAGGTCCTCTTCGCCGTCAAGGCCGATGCTTATGGGCACGGCGCCGTCGAAGTCTCCCGCTATGTCGAAAAACATCACTGCGCTGACTGGCTCGCCGTCGCCACTGTCGCGGAAGGCCAAGAGCTGGTGGAAGCCAGCATCACACTCCCCATCCTCAAGCTCTCCCCCGTTGACCCCTGGGACCTCGATGCCGCTATCGAATCCGGCATGCGTCTCACGGTGGTGGATTTCGACTCCCTGGATGCAGTGAACTTTGCCGCCGGGAAACGGGGAGTTACCGTCAAGATCCACATTGCCGTCGATAGCGGTATGGGGCGTATTGGGTTGCGGCCGGAACAACTTGGCGAACTCACGGCCGCCGCGGATCGTGCCGAGAACGTCGAGGTCGAGGGAGTATTCACTCACCTGCCCATCAGTGACGTCCCCGAGGGAGAGGACTTCACGCGACGCGAGATAAGCACCTTCATGGATGCTGTATCCCGGATCGAGGCGGAGCGCGGACCCTTCCCACTGGTGCACCTTGCCAACTCCGGCGCCATCCTTGGGCATGACCTGGGACGAACGTCGATGGTGCGCGCAGGCATCGTCGGTTACGGATACGACCCCGACCCGCACGCTGATCGCGCCGAACTGCGCCCTGCTTTGTCCTGGGTGAGTCACGTCACCTTCGTCAAAACTGTCAATCCGGGCGACACTATTGGCTACGGAAGGACTTGGACCGCAGGCGAGACGACAAAAATCGCCACCGTGCCTGTCGGATACGCCGATGGGCTGTCGAGGGCGTTGTCGAACAAGGGGCGCGTGCTCATCGGAGGCGCTGTCCACCCCATCGTCGGTCGGGTGTGCATGGATCAGTTCATGGTCGACCTCGGCCCCGATCCGACTGCCACCGTGGGTGATGAGGTGGTTCTCATCGGAACCCAGGAAGACGAGGTCCTGACCGCCGACGACATGGCCGAGCAGCTCGGAACCATCAGTTACGAGATCACCTGTGGCATTTCGAAGCGGGTGGATCGTTATTGGACCGGGGAATGATGGGCTGATCGTCCCTGGGCTGCGTGGATAGCAACAAGCCACATCCTCACCTCATCCGCGCGTCGTGCCCCCTGCCCCCGAGCCCCATACCGGGCAAAATCCCCGCTTGGTGTGTGGTCACGTCACACCTCTGTCGCAACCACACACCAAGCGGGAAAACCCGGCACCAGGCCAACTGCCCGGGTCGCCGGGCCCAGCCCCTTGGCGTAAGCAGGGCCGCTCCGTCACTCGAATTGATAGTGTTCAACGACCTCGTCGATGCACGCACGGGCCATCTCAGCGTCCGGCATCTCGCAGAACACTCGTAGCAGGGGCTCGGTACCGGAGAAGCGAACAATGATCCACCCACCGTTGGCGAAGTACACCTTGACTCCGTCCATGTCGCTGATGTGGTCAATCTCGAGGCCAAAGTCGGGAAGATCCTTCTCCTCGTAGATGCGCTTCTTGAGCGCCTCCTTGTCCTCGGACGCGAAGGAGAAGTCATCCTCCACCATCTCGAGGCGACCGTAACGCTCCTCGATGTCGGCGTAGATCTGGGAAAGCTTCTTGCCCCGTTTGGCGATCATTTCCACCAGCAGGGTGCCCGCGTAGACGCCGTCCTTGCCCGCAATGTGTCCCTTGACGGTCAAACCACCCGAGGACTCACCGCCGATCACAGCGCCGGTCTCAGCCATCTTGGACGACACCCACTTGAAACCGACCGGAACCTCGTAGCACGTCTGCCCGTGGGCCTCGGCAACGCGATCGAGCAGGTGCGTCGTCGCGAGGTTGCGCACGCACCCGCCCTTCCAGCCCTTGTCCTCCAACAGGTACGTGTACAGCAGGACCAAGATCTGGTTGGGGTGGAGGAAATGTCCCTGATCATCGATGATACCGAGTCGGTCAGCGTCACCATCGGTGGCGATGCCGATGTCGGCTCCCCGCTCGACGACCTCCTGGGTCAACGCTTGCAGAGTCTTGGAGTTCGGGGAGGGGAGACGCCCACCAAAGAGGGTGTCGCGGCGCTCGTGAATGGTGTCGACGTCGCAACGAGCCGTCATGAGGATGGTCTGGAGGCAGGTGCGAGAGACTCCGAACATCGGGTCGAGGACAACCTTGAGGTGGGCGTGTCGAATCGCTTCGAGGTCGACATGGTCGAGGATCGCGTCGATGTACCAGTTCATCGAGGTTTGCACCTCGACCAACCCGTCACGAAGGGCGTCAGCGCGGTGTACGCGCTTGATGTCGGCTGGGCCGATGGAATTGGCGCGACGCTGGATGGGTTCAGTGATCTCCACCTTGGCGTCACGACCGCCCTCCGTGAACACCTTGAGTCCGTTGTACGTCGCGGGGTTGTGGGAGGCCGTGACCGCCATGCCATAGGCACAGTCCAGGTCGCGGACAGTCCACATGATCATCGGGGTCGGGGCAGGCCGGTCAATGATCCGAACGGTGAGCCCATTGGCCGCGAGCACTTCTGCCGCCCACCATGCGAATTCTGGGGAGAGGAAGCGTTGGTCGTACCCAATAACGACCGGGCGCTGCTGTTGATTCTCGTCATGTATACGATCTGAAAGCGCCTGAGCGACTCGCTCAACGTTGAAACGAGTGAAGGTATCCGCGATGATCGCTCGCCAGCCGCCAGTGCCAAATTCGATCTCGTCCGCCACGATTCAAGAATAAGCTGGAAAACGCCTTCAGGTTCCAGGACGACCGCGGTCACGAAGATCCGCTCACCACACCTGCGCGATGGCGAGATGGCGATGAGCGGACTCCCGGCTTTTCAGTCCAGGCGCCGAGCAGAGGGTCCCGGACGGGTGACGACAGTCGTCGCTTGGGACGCTTCTTCCGGGTACTCGTCGCGATACGAGGTGATCCATTTTTCGGCGAACTCCTTCGCCTCCGCGGACGGAACCAACGCCCACACCGAGCCGCCAAAACCAGCACCAAAGGAGGTTGAACCAACCGCTCCGAGATCATGCGCGATGCGCGCCAAGACGGCGGTCTGCGGAACCTGGTTGCCAAGAAGATCCTCGGCCGCTCGCTGAGATTCCTGGGCCATTCGACCGAACTCCTCGAGGTCGCCACACGATAGCGCCTTGGACGCCTCCGGGATGATCTTTTCGGACTCGGTCAGGAAATGATCCAGGCGTCGGGTGAGGTCCTCTCGATCCCGCACCACCTCGTAAAGCTTCTCGGCGTCAGGATCAACGGCAAGGACATCGCCGATGACCGCGTCATGACGACCAGTGTTCGAATTCCACCGACTGACGATCTCCCGAGTTGCCAGGGACGCTGCGTTGTAGAGATCCCGCGCAGCTCCGGTCTTCTCAGCCGCCACCCCAGAAACAATGACGACGAACGACATGTCCTCGGGGAACGGGACTCGTCTCTCCAGTCGGATCGGGCAGAAGCGGAATTGCCCGAGTTGACCGTCCTCGCTGCACACCATCGCCGTGTGGTCCTCTGAGCCGCCAAAAGTTCCCACGCCAGCGGCACCAGCAAGGTTCTTGAAGGTCATGCCGTTCTCGTGGCAGGCCAGGTATCCTGCCAGGTCAACGTCATCGGTGATGTTGTCTTGCCAAGCAGTGGTATCCGACAGCCCGTTGAAATCGGCCAGACCAAGCACAATCGCGCTGACCAGAGCTGACGAGGAGCTCATCCCGCTGGCAAGCGGCAGGTCGGAGGTCAACCGGATCCTCGCCGGGGCCAGGTCTCCAAAATTGGCCGTCAGGCGATCGAGTACGGCCTGCGCGTACCTGCCCCAATGCCCTGCCGGCAATTTTGGATCGTAGCCAGCTTTCAACGACAACTCACCGGGAGCTGCGTCGGTCGATGCCGTGAGCCCCCTGTCCCCTGGCTCCACCGAAATTGTAACGCCGCGATCCACTGCGGCCACCAACGTCGACCCACCGGCGTAATCGGTGTGCTTCCCGAGGACCTCGATACGCCCTGGAACGAACCACCGCGTCATAGTTTCACCTCGCGACCACCGAGCGCGTCAACCACCGAGGCGATGTCTCCACGGTTCGACATGTCAAGAACGCCCGCTTCGACGGGAACAACGGCAAACCGCTCGCCTTGCTCGACCATCCACCGCACCGCATCGACGATCTCGTACTCACCACGCGCAGACTTCTCGATGGAACGACAGGCTTCGAAAATTCTCGGGGTAAGCAGGAAGCAGTTCATCGAGACCAACGCGGTCTCCCCAGCAGCGTCAACAACTTCGGGGGCCGGCTTCTCGATGATATCGGCGAGCTGACCAGAATCGTCAGAATCCAGCAGAGCGAAGGCACGAATACGCTCCGGGTCGATGTTGGACTGATCGATCATGGCACGCTTCGTGAAGCCGAGCGTCGCAGATGCGGGTACTTCGCGAAGCCTGGCAACAGCGTCCTCGGGGTAGAAATTGTCCGAGTTCACAACAAGGACTCTGTCATCACCGGCGAAGTCCTCGGCGGCTGCAACCGCATCAGCAGTACCTAGCGGCTGCTCCTGAATCGCATATGTGATCTCGACTCGTGACTTCTCGCAAGAGTCGTAGTAATTGCGAATCAGATCGTGCTCCGGACCGATCACCAGACAGAATTGGTCAAACCCGGCATCTGCGAGGGAAGAAATCACATAATCGAGGAACGGACGGCCATCCAGACTGATCATTGCCTTGACGCCTGCCTGTGCGGCGCTTGCCTGTTCTGCAGTGAGGGAGACGCCCACAGCGGCCTTGCGCATGCGGGTTCCCAGGCCTCGAGCCATGATGACGGCCTTGCGAGGAGCTCGTTGTGTCACGGGATCGTGTGTCATGTGAGTAATCCTAGGAATCGTCTCGTTCTCGCACGCAGCTAGGACGGCACACGGTCACTTCAGGTGATCCTTTTCCATTTCTGCCGGCAGGGTGTCGGGGACACCAATCACGTATCCTCGTGACATGGCCACCGGTAGCAAGGGCACCTCGGGCAAGGGCTCGTCAGCTAGCAGACACTCGTCGGCGATAGTCTTCCTCACCATTCTCCTTTTCATCATGAAAGACAGCGCCTTCGATGGGATCATCGGCTTGGTGCTGTTCGCAACGGTGATCATGTGGATCGTCCAGGCGCAGAAGGACAAGAAAAAACGCAAGACCGGTTGGGATTACGAACACGAATCTGGCTCGGACGACCAAGAACTGCGGATCCTGAGTCCTGGTTCCTTGGGGCAGAAGAAGGTCATCGAGCGGCGGCCTCACACATCGGCGAAAGTTACTGACCCGCTGTCGGACCTCTCAGCTGACAAGTTGCTCAGCGATTCCTTCACCGCCCTGACCGACGCGCTCTCAGGTATTTCTGACGACTCCGAGAAGCACGACGAACCTGCACGTCCTCACCCTCATCAGACCCTTCCGACACCGTCGTATTCGCAGTGCTCGTCGCCTCCTGCCCCAGATTCAGGTGAAGACGTCCCCGAATCCTCGGGGATTGACAATTACGAACCCCTTCCGTCCGAGGTCGCTGCCCCTCGTTTCGACGCAGCGAGTCTTCCAGCTCCCGACGCACCCTCCGCTCTCCTTGTGCAGGGCGCGCATCCATCGACATCCCCGAAAACTTCCTCTAATCCCCGGAAGACCTCCTCTACCGCAGGCACGAAATCCCCCAGCAGCCTTGGCACAGCAAAACTCGTCAAGGATCGTCGTTTTGACGACATGCATCGCGGTTCGGCTGCCATTTCCATGACCCGCGAATCATCGACCATGCCCCTTCATGACGCCTCGGAGGACCACGGCTCGTGTCTGTCCGCCTCGTCCCTCTTCTCTCAGGACTGACAACCTTCGACATGTGGCCGATTCTCACTGTGCAGCATGAAAAGTCTCCAGTGCTCCAGGGGATCTACACGAACCTGCTCCGCCCCTTCTTGAGATGACAGTTTTCGCACCCGCGTCAACCCATCTAGGGCACGCTGCAATGCTCCCAGCCGAAGCACCGGCAGCCGCGCCTCACACCGGGACGAGTACCCCCTGATGTCGACGCCACAATGCTGACCTGATGGTGTCAAGAACCAGCTCCGGAGCTTCGCGGATCATCATCGGTGTCACGCGGATGACACGCCACCCAGCCCCCGCCAGGAGCGCATGACGCCGAGCAGTCATCTCGTAATCCCGGGGCTTCCCATGAAAGGTGTAGCCATCAACCTCGACGATCACCTTCTCGTGCTTGAACCAGAGATCGGGGAAGAGCACGCGTCCGTTGATCCACAACCTCTCATTCGCCCTCCACCCGTTGACTCGATACTCGTGCAAGAGCGCATGAAGCTCCCGTTCAGCTACCGACCAGGGTCGATCGAGGAGCTGCCTCAAAACCTCTTTGGTGGTTCCAGGCGACACCTTACGGGCCAAGCGACGTCGAGCATCTCGGAGCTCCTCAGGACTCACCCATCCTGCGCGGAGGGATGCCGTGGCCGCTTCCCAGTCCCCCCGAAGGGCCAACCAGAAGCACGTATAGGCATGAGTCGTCCTGAATCCATTACGGTCGTCAATGATCGACTCGCGTCCGGCTCGGTGAAAACGTAGCCAACTCCTCCTTGGCAGCCGGGGCATCGCATGCGGGATTATGACGTCGATCTCCGTGACATCAACGTCTCTCATTCCCGCCAAGTAGAGAGCGGCACGCCCGGTGAAGATTGCATTTGGTCGCCACAGCATGACGGCCCGCATCCAGGCATCAGGTCGCCGCACTGCATCCGTTGTCATGACGATGCGTGGCAGGGGTCTGATGACCCAACCTTCTCGTGCGGCTTTACGCGCCTGTCGCGCAACTCGGCCCACTGAACTGATTTTCGCCACGCCACCGCTGGCCTCAAGGATGTCAACTAGTTCCATATCTTCAGTTGTCGTTTCCGGGCGGGCGTTTCAGTCATCCAATGTGAAATTTGTGGATAACCCTGCGATCGGGATTCGGCGTTATCCACAGGCATCTTCCCAAGTCGACGGCCCGGGCCTCGTCCCGTCCCACCGAAAACCGTCGATCCGAACGTGATGCCTGCACCCCAATGCTCACGGCTCCAGCGAGATGACAGTTTTCGTCCGTGCCCCCCACGGAACCGTGACATTCCGGCAGATCATTTGTCAGGAGTAGACACCCTGCGTCATTCCCGCCACCAGTACTCATTGACGAAAAATCCCGACACCCCACCCAGTCCCGTCACCCACCTGCAAAGTAGGCTTGCGGCATGGCAGAGATGCGCATTGAGAAAGACAGCATGGGCGAGGTCGAAGTACCCGCCGAGCATTACTGGGGCGCCCAGACACAGCGCTCCCTTCACAACTTCGAGATCGGTCGTGACACCTTCGTCTGGGGCCGAGACATGATCCGTGCTCTCGGAACCCTCAAGAAGTCCGCGGCACTGGCCAACAAGGAACTGGGTGAGCTGCCGGGCGACGTCGCCGACCTCATCGTCCAGGCCGCTGACGAGGTCATCGCCGGAAAGCTCGATGACGAGTTCCCACTGGTCGTCTTCCAGACCGGTTCGGGCACCCAGTCCAACATGAACACCAACGAGGTCATCAGCAACCGCGCCATCGAGCTGGCTGGGGGCGAGCGCGGCTCGAAGAAGCCGGTCCACCCGAACGACCACGTCAACCGCGGCCAGTCCTCCAACGACACCTTCCCGACGGCCATGCACATCGCCGTCGTCTGCGCTCTCAATGAGCGCCTGTACCCCGCCGTCCAGCAGCTTCGCGACACCCTCGACGAGAAGGCCAAGAAATACGACGACGTCGTGATGGTTGGCCGCACCCACCTGCAGGACGCCACCCCGATCCGGCTCGGCCAGGTCATCAGCGGCTGGGTCGCCCAGATCGACTTCGCCCTCGACGGCATCCGTTACGCCGACTCCCGCGCTCGCGAGCTGGCCATCGGCGGCACCGCTGTCGGCACCGGCCTCAACGCTCACCCCGACTTTGGCCCGACCGTCGCCAAGCATGCGACCGAGGAGACCGGCATCGAGTTCAAGCAGGCCGACAACCTCTTCGCCGCACTGAGCGCCCACGACGCTCTGGTGCAGGTCTCCGGGTCCCTACGAGTTCTCGCCGACGCTCTCATGAAGATCGCCAACGACGTTCGCTGGTACGCATCCGGCCCCCGCAACGGCATCGGTGAGCTCCTCATCCCCGAGAACGAGCCCGGCTCCTCGATCATGCCTGGCAAGGTCAACCCGACCCAGTGCGAGGCCATGACGATGGTCGCCACCCGCGTGTTCGGCAATGACGCGACGGTCGGTTTCGCCGGTTCTCAGGGCAACTTCCAGCTCAACGTGTTCAAGCCCGTCATGGCTCACGCCTGCCTGGAGTCGATCCGCCTCATCGCCGATTCGTGCATCAGCTTCGACAAGCATTGCGCCTACGGCATCGAGCCGAACCCCGACAAGATCAAGGAGAATCTCGACAAGAACCTCATGCAGGTCACGGCTCTCAACCGTCACATCGGTTACGACCTGGCTTCAAAGATCGCCAAGAACGCGCATCACAAGGGCATCAGCCTGCGTGAGTCCGCTCTGACGATCGGTGGCATGAGCGAGGAGGACTTCGACAAGTGGGTCGTTCCCGCCGACATGACTCACCCCAGCGCCGCTGAGTGATTTTCGCCGCCCCAACGACGTATCGGGCCGGTCACTGCATTGACAGTGACCGGCCCGATGTTTTTATACACGGCAGGAAAGGGACAGGAGGAGCAAGCGTCCTCAGGGCGCGACGCTGCCCTTGACCGGTCCGAGGGTCCCCATAGGGGGAACCCCACCGAGGATGGAATCCATGCTGCTGAAGTCCTATCGGACCCCAGCTGGCATCAGCCCTTGACGGCGCCGGCGGCGAGTCCGGACTGCCAGTAACGCTGGAGCACCAGGAACAAAATCACCAGCGGAATGACACCAATGACAGAGGCCAGCATCACGGCACCCTTGTCCGGGGCGAAGTAGGCCATCATGCCGTAGAGGCCCTGGGTCACCGGCTGCAGACTCTCGTTGGTGATCATCATCAACGGCAATAGGAAGTTGTTCCACGTGGCGACGAAAATGAACAGGAAGATCGTCACCATGGCAGGAGCCAGCAGGCGCAATACCATCGTGGAGAAGATTCGGAATTCGCCAGCCCCGTCGATGCGAGCAGCCTCTAGAAGCTCAGTCGGAACCGACGAATCGGCGTAAACGTTGCCGAGGAAGACCCCGAAGGGGCTCACCATCGACGGGATGATCATCGCCCACACGGTATTGACCAGATGCATCTTGATGAACAGCAGGTAGAGCGGAACGGTGAGCAGTGCCACCGGCATCAGCAAGCCGGTCATGATGACGACGAGCAGCACCCGGCGCCCCGGGAACTGGAACTTTGCCATCGCATACCCGCAGGCGACAGAAATGATCGTCCCAACAGCACCTGCCACGGTCGAATAGACCAGCGAGTTGAGGACCCAACGCGGGAACATCCCCTTGGTCCAGGCCATCAGGGAATGCCAGTTGGTGGCCCAGTTGAACTCGCCGAAGGCGAATCCGGGGGTGCTCACGAGATCGGTGTTGTTCTTGGTTGATGCGACGACCAACCAGATGATGGGAAGCAAGAAGTAGCAGGCCACGAAGGCCAGGATCACGAAAGTGATCGTCCTAGCTGTCTTGGAGGGAGCAATGGAGCGCGGCGGCAGCCCCGCCAGCGACGGACGATAGCGAATGCCGTCCTTGGTGACCGCGGTCTTGTCGTGTGCCATGTCAGTCCGCCTTCCTCTGGACGAGGGCATAGATCATTGCGAGCACTCCAGCAACCAACGCCATCATGATGGACACTGCCGAGGCCGGTCCGGCACCACTCGGGCTGATATTTCCGTTCATGGTGTTGTAGGCCATCATCATCGGGGTGTAGTCACGCGGCATCCAGGTTGCCACGGTGGCCAGAACCGTCGGCTCGTTGAAGAGCTGGACGGTGCCGATGATCGACAGCAGGACGGCCAACAGCGCAGCACCGCGAACCATCGGGATCTTGATCTTCGTCATGATCTGCCATCCGGAAGCACCGTCGATGCGAGCTGCCTCGTAGAGATCCGACGGGATGGCCTGCAAGGCGGCCAAGAAGATGAGCATGTTGTAGCCGGTGAACGTCCACGTCGTCATGTTGGCCATTGAGCCCAGGATGACGTGGGAGCTCAGCAGACTGAAGCCGAGATGCCCGGCGAACGGGGAGATTTCGGGCAGGTAGAGGTAGGTCCACATGATTGCGCCGACGAGGCCCGGAATCGCGTAGGGCAGGAAGTAGGAGAGGCGCCAGAATCCGGGATGGCGCACCAAGTGGGAGTCGATGACCAAGGCCAGGAACAGCGCCGCCAGGATCATGATCGGGATCTGGAAGATTCCGAAGAGCATGACACGACCAATACCGTGCCAGAAGGCCGGATTTGTGCACACCTCCTGGAAGTTCTGCAGACCGACGAATTTCTCCACCGTCTGGCCGCCACCGAACAGCCCACCGCCTTCGGCAACCTGCTTGTGGAAGCCTGCCCGGATGCTCTCGATGATGGGGGCAATGAACACGATGATGAAGACGACGGTGAACGGCAACGCGAAGAGCCAGCCGGTCAGCGCCTCGTGTCTGGCCTTTCGACTGGCCATCGTGGTTGAGGACATGACGTCTCCTGTGAGGAATTGTCACGGTGTGGATCGTCTCGCACCGTTCGTGAGGTGGCCAATTGCCGACCACCGGGAACCGCGTCCGTGGCGGACCAAAAATGTCTGCTGGGGTGAGGGTCGGGGCCTCTTGGAGCTCAAGAGGCCCCGAGCTGACGAAAATCGTCCTCCCGATCCGCGCTCGTCATGCGACAGATGGGATCTGGAGCCGGGAATTGATCCCGACCCCAGTCGACATCACTCGTTGACCGGAAGGCCGGCGTCCTTGAGCGCCTTGACCGAAGTGTCCTGAGCGGTCTGGAAGATGTCCGAGACCTTGGCCTTGCCGGCTGCGGCATCGGCAGCCTTCTCATTCATCTTTGTGCCCACAACGGCGAATCCGGGGATGTAGCCGAACTTAGGAGCGAGCTTCTCGTTGGCCTTGGCGAGCTCAGCCATGACGTCCTGTCCGCCGAACTGCTTCTTCATCTTCTCGGGGGTGGTTACCTGGCCCTTGGCGGCGGGAACCAGCCCCTGGGTGGCAAGGTCATCGACCTGGGTGTTGAACCAGTCGTTGAACTGCATCGCCTGGGCGGCGTACTTGCAGCCCTTGACCACCGCCACGCCGGAACCACCGTCAGGACCGGTCAGCTCAGAGCCACCGAAGGGCGGCAACTGAGCCACACGCCACTGGCCGTTGTAAGGCGTCTTGTCCAGGGCGTCGAGCATGAAGCCGGTCTCCCAGGCAGCAGCAATATTGCCGATGAGCCTTCCGTTGACGAGAGCCTTCGTGTAGGCGTCGCTCCAACGGGCGTCGGTGAGGGCGCTCTTGTCGTCGAGGGCCTTCTGCCAGAAGTCAGCAACGACCTTGGTCTTGTCGCCGTTGGTGTCAACCTTCCACTTGTCACCCTCGGCGGAGTACCAGACGGCACCAGCGGCAGCCGCCTGGGCGGACAGCGAGTTCTGGGCCTCATCGGGCTCGAACCCGAGGATGTACTTGCCCTTGGCAGCGGCTTTCTTGGCAGCGGCGAGCAGTTCATCGGAGGTCTTCGGAACCTCGATGCCGAGCTTCTTGAACTCAGCCTCGTTGTAGACGTAGACCAGCGGGCCGGTGTCCTGGGGGAGACCGACGACCTTGTCGCCGACCGACATCTGCCCGTAGGCGCCGGAAAAGTGGTCCTTGTACTTCTCAGCCTCGCTGGTGACGTCCTGGACCAGGCCCTTGACGTACATGTCCGGAACCTCGGCATATCCGGCCTGCACCAGGCAAGGGGCGGTTCCGGCCTTGACGTCGGCCTCGAGCTTCGGCATGAGCTCGTTGGCCTTGCCCGGGAACTTCGTCGTCTCGACCTTGATGTCGGGGTGTTCGGAGTTCCACTTCTTGACGACGTCAGCAACCTTCGTCATGCCCTCGCCGTCGGGAAGACGATGCAGGTACTTAATGGTGACCGGGCCGGACGCAGATGTGGCAGCGGACTGCGAAGCGCTCTGGCTCGACGACCCGGATCCCTCCGAAGAACTGCCACAGGCACCGAGAACGAGCGTTCCGGCGACCATCGCAGCCACAGAGGCCACCCGACGAGTACGGCGTGTGATCATGTCAACCCTCTTCCTTGAGCGTCAGGACGCGGAGAGCCCGCATCCTCGGGATGTTGACCGGCGTGTGGGGGAGACCGCCTTGGAGTCCGCCACAAACGTCGTGTACACGTGTACACTACGACATGTCACCCCACTCCGACAAGTGGGGGCCCACAATCGGAGCGTCGCCGATGACGATCCGGGGACAAAAGGAGGATTGCCGATGAGCGAGGACACGGGTCGGCCCACCATGCATGACGTGGCTCGGGTGGCCGGCGTATCCCATGCGACGGTGTCACGAGTTCTCAACGGTCACACCAATGTGGCCCCCGCAACTGCTCGTGCCGTGGCTGACGCGATCATCACCACCGGTTACGTACCCAATCGGGCAGCAAGGTCACTACGGGTTCAGTCAACTGACACCGTGGTCCTCGTCGCTCGCGAGAACGTCAATGTCTTCTACACCGAGCCGACCCTGTCCCCGATGGCATCCGGCGCGAATCTTCGTTTGTCGGAGCACGGCTACCAGATGCTGCTTGCCCTCGTCGATGATCCTCGCTCGGCAGAACGTGTGGGGTCATTGATTGCCGGAGGATCCTTCGACGCGGCGATTCTGGTCGCCATGACCAACGAGGATCCGCTCGTTGCACGCCTCATGGCGACAAATATCCCGCTCGTGACCGCATCGACGCCATTACCGGGATCGGACATCCCCTCCGCTGACACGGACAACGTCGGAGGCGCCCGAGCCATTACCGAACGGCTGGTGGCCACTGGTCGGTTGAAAGTGGTCGCCATTGGTGGGCCTTCCTGGGCACCAGTCACCCCGTTGCGTCTCGACGGGTTCCACCAAGGTGCGAGAAATGCCGCGCTCGGGCACACCACGGTCGATGGGTGGACCCTCACCGCAGGCGAACGGGCAATGTCCGAGCTCCTCCAGCGCTACCCGGATCTCGACGGAGTCGTCGCGGCCTCCGATCTACTCGCCACCGGTGCGATCCGCGTCCTCAACGAAGCTGGGCGGCGAGTACCGCAGGATGTTGGCGTCGTCGGGTTCGACGATGCGCCGGCTGCGACCCTCAGCGATCCGCCATTGTCAACCGTACGAAGTGATGCCAGGGCGACCGGAGCCGCCCTGGCAGACATGGTGGTTGCACAGATTCGCGGTCAGGAACTCCCCCAACGCCACCTCGTCATACCGAACGAAGTGCTCTGGCGGGAGTCAGCCTGAGACGTCACACCGCCGACGGACGCTGCAGGTCGGTGTAATTCACCGCCTTGGCATCCAGCAGATCGACAAAATCGTCGAAGCCGTTGACCTCCAGCCACTGACGTTCGGCCTCGGTGATCGGGACGCCCAGGAGCCAGTGCACCTTGAGATCACCAATTTCCACCCGGTCGAGTTGAGGGGTGGTGAATGGATGACACCACATCAGGTGCGGGGTGGTGGAATTCGGCGCGTACATCGACACGACGTCGCCGAAGACAATTCCCGGGGCCATCGGCCAGTGGTCACGCAGCACCGCAAAGGCGCATGACCCCAGAACCTTGCCCATGACGTCGGAGCCGGGAGCGCCCACGACCATGAGTTCGGCGCGAATGTCACTGCTGGTCCCGTCGACAAGGGCTATTGAGTTCGGCTCGGCGTGCAAGCTCACCGTCGACCAGGTTGACCATCCCGGTGCAGGCGCGTCCGCGAAAGACAGGACGTCGATACGAACTTCTTCAGCGGCATCGACCATGCCGTCGGCGCGCGGAGTGCCGCCGACGGCCTCGACCACGGCCTGGGCAACCTGAGGGCCAGTCGAAGGCATCTGTGTCGGCTCGGCCAGATGCTCGGGCAGGTCTTGCGGATCCAGCGGTCGCTCTGCGGCCGGCTGATCACCGCCGGGAAGGCGTGCTGCAGGGGAGACGTTGTCGTCACTCATGCCTTGATCCTGTCATGTTGATGGCTCGGACGCGTCTAGGGAGGGCTTTTTCTTGCCCGGAGTGGGAAGGTGGAAGTGTTACCAAGAGCACATCTGTCACCTGAACCCGACCGCGAAGGGAGACCATGCCTCCGCTGAAATCCGACGTGTGGACCTGGGACACGCTGATCCACATCCTCATCATCATCGCCCTTGCGATAGTTGCCCGCTGGCTGCTACGCAAGGGCGTCGACTGGACGATTCGCCTCATGGTGTCGCGCTCGGAAAAGCGCGAGGCCACCATGCCCGGGCGCACCCGCCGCATCCTCGCCGAAGCGACAGGTGCGACTCTCGACAGGCAGAATCAGCGCACGACGACCGTCGGCGGACTGCTCTCGAATGTCGGCGTTGCCATCATCATCATCGTCGCCCTGCTGTCGGGATTCAGCACCATTGGCATCAAGATCACCCCAATCCTGACCTCCGCCGGAATCGTCGGCGTAGCCCTGGCCTTCGGCGCGCAGACGCTCGTCAAGGATGTCCTGGCGGGACTTTTCATCATCTTCGAGGACCAGTACGGCGTCGGTGACGCGGTGAAGATCAACGAGGTGGAGGGCCTGGTCGAGGACGTCGGCCTGCGCGTGACCCGAATCAGGGACTGGAACGGTGCCGCCTGGTACCTTCGAAACGGGGAAATCACCAAGGTCGGCAATGTGACTCAAGGATGGACGACCTCGTTCACCGACATCAAGGTGCACGCCTTGGAGGACCCGAATCAAGTCATCCGGGTCATCCGGAAGGTCCTCGACGATATTGCGGTCGAATTCGAAGGCACCCTGCTCGACAAGCCCCTGGTGTTGGGAGTCGGCGACATCACCGGCGACACCATGACCTTCCAGGTGATGACGAAGTGCATCGCGAACCAGCATCATGACGTGCTGCGCGCCCTGCGCCGTGAGTGCAAGGACGCTTTCGACGCCGCGAGAATCCGTGGAGCCTTTTGATCCGGCGGCCCGTTTTCATCACGACATGACACCTGCCATCACCATGGTGTGACACCGTGCCCCGAAACGACTCTCAAATGCGGTCCTGGACTTCTCCCTCGGCAAGAGTCCTTCCCAATGGAACGACAGGGCAGGAACGGCTGATGACGAAAAATCACACCCCGCTGACCATCAAGGGCGTGTCGAAATCATTCTGTCGCTCAGCCAGGGAAATTGTTCACGCGGTGAACGACATCTCCTTCACCGTCGACCACCATCGACATGCCCCTGGGCCTGACCCGCCCGGACAACGTACGCCTCGAGGTCGCCATGCACGTTCCTGGTCTGGTCATCACCGGACTGGCGTTCTTCGACAACGTCTTCATCCCATTGAGCGACACCATGCCCACCATCGGACGATGGGGCCCCCGCCTACGACATCACGGCTCTTGCCCGCTGCCCGTTGACCAACGGCATGGACATTGGCGGTGGCCACGACTCCTTGAGGGTTCTTCCAACGATCCCAGAACAACTTCCCGCTCCGGTGCGATTTTCCCCTTCAAGGCACCAACGCCGTCACCGGGGTGACGGAAGAACGCGCATGACGATGAGAATTCTCATTGCCGAGGACATCGATCTGGACCTCGCCGCCACCGCGATGTGAAGGGGTCACTCTCTCTCATCACCGACCGTGAGACCGAAATCCTGGGAATGGTCGTGGATGGCTCTGCCGAACGTGCGTCGTCAGCAGGGGAGAGGGTCAGCGTCCGAGTTCCTCCCGCACCGCCTGCTCCACAGCCTGGCTGAGCAGCAATCCGGCCTTGGCCATCGACTCATCCGGATCCGGCTCGATGTCCGACAAACAGATGATTCGTTGGAATGCCCCGCGCTTGTCCCCGGGGAGGTCGCATTTTCCACAGACTGCCCACACCGGCACCCCGGCATCGAGAGCAATCTTGCGGATGGTGTCGGGGAGCTTCCCCAGGAGAGTCTGCCGGTCGATCCGTCCCTCCCCGGTGATGACCAACCCTGCCTCGGAAATTTTTGACACCGCCTTTGCCCATCCGAGCACTGCAGCTGCTCCTGGACGGTACTTCGCGCCCAGACAACGGAGCGCCCAGCCAACTCCACCAGCGGCACCAGAGCCAGGGGCGTCCCGGTACGCGCTACCAATGGCCGCCTCCATGAGATCAGCGAGCCTGGTCAGACCAGCTTCAGCAACCTCGATCCCTTCCTCGTCCAGTCCCTTTTGCGGACCGAAAACTGCTGCTGCACCGCTCGGCCCCAGCAGCGGTGAGGTGACGTCACATGCCACGGTCAGTTTCACTCCCGACAGCTTTCGGTTCAACCCGGACAGATCGAGGCGCGAGAGTTCCGGCAACCCCGCTGCGCCGGGAGAAATGGGCGCCAAGTTCTTGTCGAGCAAGCGCACCCCGAGGGCTTCCAGCATCCCCGCACCGCCATCGGTGGAGGCCGAGCCGCCGACCCCGACGGTGATGTCAGTCGCTCCACTGCGCAGCGCAGCCGCAATGACCTCCCCGAGGCCGCGACTGGATGCCACCAACCCGCGTCGAGGGGTCGGTGGTCCGGACACCCTGTCAGCCCTCTCCAGACCACAACAGGTGGCCATCTCGATGACTGCCTGGTTGTCGCGCAAGGCATAGTCGACTTCGGCAAGGTCACCGGTCGCCCCGTGGCACTTGACGGTTACGGCGTGGAACCCAGCTGCCAGAACAGCCTCCACAGTTCCCTCACCGCCGTCAGCAACTGGAATCGTCATGACCTCACGCCTCGGGTCAGCTGCGGAAAACCCTCGCTGTACCGCCCGGCACGCCTTGCCGGAGCTCAGAGAGCCCTTGAACGAGTCAACGGCCACAACCACAGGTGCATTCGGATCAGGACGCATGGTCTCAGCATGGCATGCGGACATGTTGGCTCCCGAAACTGGCCCCATGACCTTCGCTGAACATTTTCGCCGCGTCGCATCGATCCTCGTCACGAGATCTGCCCGACACACATGATGTCGGCACTTTTCGTCACACCCCGTAAACTCGGTGTCATGGTGAATCGCGCCTACCTGTCCCTGAGCGTTCTTGCCCTCGTGTTGTGGGTGGCCGCGTACCGTCATCTACCCGGCTGGGCGGCTGGAGTGACGCTGGCGTGCGTCGTGTTGTTCTCCCTGTTCTGCGAGTGGTCCCGAGTGCGCACCCTGGCCCGCATTGGCAAGTCCCGCGGCACCAACCACCAGAGTTCACGCGATCGCAAGTTGTCCTGACAAGGCTGTTGACCATCCCCGTGACACGGTTTCCGATCACGCTGGCTTCAGCACTTCCCTTCCAGCTCGCCAGCTTCGTGACCGCCGCAAAAGCCAATGTCGCGTAGGCTGTCTGCCGCCATGCCTGAAAAAAACGTCAACAGCCCCTCGACGCTGCCCACCGCCCTGCACCCAACCCCCGATGAGTCGGGGATGACCGTGCCGCAGCTGCTCCAACACCGCATCGATGTGCTTTTTGAGCAGGTGCCGCTGGTCGCTGAACTGGGCAAGGTCTTTGCGCAGGCGGGTCACGACCTTTATCTCGTCGGGGGGTCCGTCCGCGACGCCCTCATGGGCCGTCTTGGACACGACCTTGACTTCACCACCGACGCTCGCCCCGACACGACGGAGGCAATTCTTCGCAGCTGCACCCATGCGACATGGGGCATCGGCCGAGCCTTCGGGACTATCGGCGCCCAGATCGACGACTGGGTGGTGGAGGTCACCACCTACCGCGCAGACGCGTACCACCCTGACTCCCGCAAGCCCGAGATCGTCTACGGAGACACCCTCGAGGACGATCTCATCCGTCGCGACTTCACGGTCAACGCGATGGCATTGCATGCCATGACTCGAACATTCTCCGATCCCTACGCCGGACTCGCCGACATCGTGGCGGGAGTTTTGCGCACTCCCTTCCCGCCAGAGCGGTCGTTCAGCGATGACCCGCTGCGCATGATGCGAGCTGCACGGTTCACCTCCCAGCTCGGCTTCACCGTCACCGACGAGGTCCGTGCCGCCATGACTGACATGGCCCCACGCATCGAGATCATCTCCGCCGAACGTATCCGTGACGAACTCTCCAAGACCCTCCTCACTGACCACCCGCGCGCGGGCCTCGACCTCCTGGTCGCCACTGGCATCGCTGACCATGTGCTCCCCGAGCTGCCAGCCTTGCGTCTAGAACGCGACGAGCACCATCGTCACAAGGACGTCTACGAGCATTCCCTGACAGTTCTAGACCAGTCCATCGACCTCGAGAAGCGCCGCGGTCACGAGCCCGACCTCACCGGTCGTCTGGCTGCTCTGCTGCATGACATCGGCAAACCGCCGACACGTAAATTCGAGCCCGGCAGCAAGGTGAGCTTTCACCACCACGACGTCGTGGGAGCAAAGATGGCCCGCAAACGTCTCAAGGCCCTCACCTACCCCAGCCAGGTCGTCAAGGATGTGTCAAAACTCGTCGAACTGCACCTGCGCTTCCATGGCTACGGCGACCAGGGGTGGACGGACTCGGCGGTGCGTCGTTACGTCCGTGATGCTGGCGACCAACTGGAGCGTTTGCACATCCTGACCCGCTCTGACTGCACTACCCGGAATCGTCGCAAGGCCGAGCGGCTGGAATTCGCCTACGACGACCTCGAGAGGCGCATCGCCGACCTCACCGCCAAGGAAGAGCTGGCTGCGATTCGTCCCGACCTCGACGGCGAAGAGATCATGGCCACCCTGGGCATCAAGCCCGGCCCAGCGGTCGGCAAGGCCTACAAGTTCCTCCTCAACCTCCGCCTCGACGAAGGCCCGCACACTCCTGGCGAGGCAAAGGCCGCACTGCTGGCGTGGTGGGCCGAGCAAGAGCACTGAACCTCACGCGGACCACGGTTCAATCCCGTCCCCGGCCAACTACCATGACAAACGTGTCACCTGCTTCCCGCCTTCGCCCAGCCGCTTGGCTGGGGTTGTTGATGGTCCTCACGACCGTCTTCGCGGGATCTTCCCCTGCCCAGGCACGTACCGCGACAGAATTGGTCAAGGTGACGATTACTTCTGTCAGCCCACCGACAGGGGATCCCAAAACTCCCATCACCATCAAGGGGACGGTGACAAATACCTCTTCGGTGTCGATGACATGGGTTCAAGCGTCGTTCTGGCGCTCCCAGGACCAGATCAACGACACCCGGGACCTTTCTGACCTGCTGGCATCCCCCGCCACCGTGCCGGTTGGCATGCGGTGGTATCGGGAGCCCAACGAGGCGTCAATTTTCAACATCACTGACCCAGAGGCCAACCAGACCTTCAAACCAGGCGACAGCGAGTCCTTCACCGTGACTGGAACACCAGCCCAGATGGGGTTGACTTCACCCAACGCCGTTGACGCGATCGGCGTCCACGTGCAGGCGTCCCCCGAGAACCAGTCGCGCAGAACTGTCGGACGAGCACGAGTACTCACGGTGCTCTCAGATGCTCACACCAGCGCGAACCTCGCCCCCGTCATCGTGCTCTCGACCATGCCCACCCGCAGGATCGACGGCACCTTCACCGACGAGTCGCTCGCGGATGACATCACCCATCGGCTGAAGCCTCTTGCTGAAGCGGCACACACCCGTAACGCAACAGTTCTCGTCGATCCAAGTCTCATCGACGAGGCCAGGGCGATGGCCTCGGGATATCGCGTGGCTGGCAAGGGCACAACCACCGTCGAGGGCAAGGGCCAGCAAACAGCCAGAGAATGGCTCGACCTCGTCGAACCATTACTGACCACCGGCCAGGCATATCGCCTACCGTACGGAAATGCCGATGTCATTGGAGCGGTTCGGCAGGGCCGCCCCAACGTTCTCTTGACGGTGAAACACGCACTCGACCCCTCGAATCCAGCCGCGAAGTTACCGTTGGCAGTCGTCGACCCAGCGGCTGAGCTCGACAAGTCCTCGTTCAAGACCCTCACCAAAGAACTCTCCCCCGCACTGGTTCTGACATGTGCAGCATCGGCTCGTGACGGCGTCCGGGAGGAGTCCGGAGTCAAGGTGATCGGTCTGGCCGACACCGCCCGAACCGACGGCCATCCACAGTCCAACAGCGATCCCCAGCGGCGCGGAATGCTGCTGTCCCAGGCCCTCCTCATGACTCACGAGTCGATTCCGGCGGTCACCCTCGTCACCACCGTCAACGATGTTCAAGCCACTGCGCCGGTCGGTTGGCTGCACCTGCAGAATCTCTCGGCAGTTCTCACTGGAGCCAAGCCGGGCCTTCGGCTACCGGGAACACGCGCCGGTGACATCACCCTGAAGGACCCTTGGTGGCGCGTCCAGCACGACGTCGGGATCGATTCAGACGACTGGTCCGACCTCGTGGGAGCCCCCACGGAGGCGACCTCCTTGACCTCGGCGAAATTTGTCAGCAGGTCGTTGTCGTCGTCACTCCAGGATCGTGAGGCATGGGCTACTGACGTCATGCGCCCAGCGGCGGACGCCATGGCCGGCAAGGGCCTGGTCCTGCATTCAGCCCCGCAGTTCGTGATGTCCTCCTCGACCAATGACTTTCCCCTGACGGTCACGAACTCGCTCGCACAGACGGTTCACGTCAAGGTCGTCGTCTTCTCAGAAAACCCGCAGCGCATCGACATCCCGGACACCCAGGTCGTCACGATCCAGCCCAGGGAAACGCAAACCATCAGGTTCGCCCCGAAAGCAAGCTCAAATGGAGTCGTTGAGATGCAGGCACACCTGTCGACTCCGTCAGGACGCATCCTGGGGTCCCAGACCAGTTTCGTTGTCAAGGCGACTCAGATGGACGATGTCGGCTGGATCATCATTGTGGTGTCGGCGCTGGTGCTCATCATCGCCACGGTGCTGCGCATTCGTCAGGTGACCGCGAGTTCCCGGCGTCAGGCCGAATCCAACGGTGAGTCCCAGACCAGTGGCCCCACCGCTGGCTCGACCTCCGATGACATTTCTGACACCACACCTTCCCCTTCGACAGTAGAGGATCCTGACACGGCCTCGGACGACGATTCTGAGCATCACCTCCCCACCGGTGAGGGCAACCTCGCCGAGTGACAATCCCGGGGTTTGCGGCACGGATCGGTATCGTTGACGATGCACATTCGGATCGATCGGGCAGGAGGTGGCAGTGTCTTTCGAAGACCCCGCCGATCGTCACGGCGGTCGGTATGACTCGGGTCTCCATGCCGCGGATGACCTCCCCGACCTTCTCCCAGGGTCCTTTCTGGGCGAGCGTTACCGTCTCGACCAGGAGCTCTCCCATCCCGAGTCCTCACTGACCTGGCGAGCCTTCGACACCAAGTTGCACCGCCCGGTCCTGATTCACGCTCTGGCCCCGCACGGTCGTCGCACACCCGCTGTCCTGGACGCGGCCCGGCGAGCCGCCGTGGCCACCGATTCGCGCTTCTTGCGAGTCCTCGACGCCATCGTCGCCGGACCAAGCGAACCAGCATCATGGGTTGTCAGCGAATACGCCCCTGGAAAGTCAGTCGAGGAGCTGTTGGAGACCGGGCCCCTCTCGGCGTTGGAGGCGGCATGGATTGCCCATGAAATCGCCGACGCGATGGCACCCTTGCATGCCCAAGGGGTCTTCCACGAACGCATCAACCCCGGAACGGTGCTCGTCACCTCGACCGGAAATCTCAAGATCAGTGGCTTGCTCGTCGAAGCCGCGTTGCATCCTCGGCCGGGCGACAATTCTCGTCCCTGGCCGGACCGTGAGGTCGCCGACGTGACAGACATCGGACGGGTTCTTTATGCCTGTCTGGTCTCGCGCTGGCCAGTCGGACGTGGCCACCGCCCGTCCGTCGAGCCAGCCTCGACAATGTCCTGGGGACTGCCGCCCGCCCCGACTGACTCCCACGGCTGGCTCACCCCACGTGAGGTCCGCGCCGGAGTCTCCCCAGCCCTCGATGTCCTCTGCGACCAGATCCTCTCGCAGGTTCCCCGTTATGACGAGGTGCCATTGCGCACCGCGAATGAAATTGCGCATTCCCTGCGTCGGACCCTCGGCTCAGCTGACGCCGCCGCTGACCTCGAGCGTCGCATCCGGTTCCCGGTAGGACCGGCTTCCCGTGCCGGGGAGGAGCCATGGCGCTCCGACGAATCCGCCGCTCTTGCGCCGGACCAGGATGAGCCAGAACGGGCAGAGGAGTACGGACCTGACGATGAGGGGTACTGGTCCCCGGACGCGGCTGCCGGAGAGTGGGGGCGTCAGGCAGGGCCAGTGCCGTGGACGAGCAACAACGACCCCCACACCACACAGCTCTCCCCCGCTGGGCAGGAGTCCTCGGAGAACGGCAGTGCCGAGCTGGTATTGGCCAAACCGCGCCCTCACAACCGTCGATGGCCACCGGTACTCACGGCTGCCGTTGGCGTGGTCATGATCGTGTGTCTCATCATCGCAGGGGTGCGTCATTCTGGCAGCAACGTCCCGGAGGCATCCAGCGAGCCGACCACCGTCGAGGTGACGCGCGTCCAGGAATTTGATCCCGAAAAGGACGGTGGCGACGCCAAGGAGAACCACGACGAGGTCAGACACGCGATCGACGGCGACCCGTCGACAGCTTGGCACACAGTCGTCTATCACAACTCTGCGAAGCTCGGGAACCTGAAGCCCGGCGTCGGCCTGGTCATTGATTTGGGACGCGTCACCAAGGTCACATCGGTGAAGGTGCAACTGGTCGGATCCGGCACGGATATTTCCTTGTGGCAGCCGACCAGTGATGTCTCCTCCGATGAAGCTCCCATGACGACGATCAAGGAGTGGACCCAGGTGGCGGCGGTGCCGGGGGCCGGGTCGACGGTCACGTTGAAACCATCCGGCAAGACGAAGGCCCGTCACCTCCTGATCTATCTGACGGAGCTTCCTCCGAAATCGACCTCGCGGTTCCAGGGTGGGATCGCAGATATCACCGTCACCGGGTCCTGACGACGTTTTTCGACGCCCGGGGCTGGCGACCATCTGCTCTCCGACATGTGCTTTCTGGCAGCGACCCAACTGCCGACTGACAGTTTCCGACGGAATCATCGTCAAGTGAGGCACCTTCTCTGCCGCCGCACCACCTCAGTGACGAAACCCCCAACTCGTCCCTCCTCCGAGGCCAGGATTTTACGGCCTTCGCTCGAGCTGACACTTTTCGTCGTGCGGTCTGGTCGTTGTTCAGTCTGGTCGTCGTGCAGTCTGACATGAGGGGCCGGTGAAGGAGGGTCCGTGTGACAGGAGCCCGTCGCGAGAACCCCGCAGAGGACAACTGCAGAGTCACCCGCGAAAGCGAGTGCCCCCAAAAAACGCAATGGTGCCCCGTGCTCGAAAGCACGGGGCACCAGGTGTCATCGGTCCATCGGGATCAACTCAGGATCACTCCTTGACGTCGTCGTCCATCCAGTCGAAGGTCTTGGTGACGGCCTTCTTCCAGTTGCGGAACAGACGCTCGCGCTCATCCTGGTCCATCTTGGGCTCCCAGCGCTTGTCCTCGGCCCAGTTGGCGGTGACGTCCTTCTCACCCTCCCAGAAGCCGACAGCGATGCCAGCGGCGTAGGCGGCGCCCAGAGCAGTGGTCTCAGCAACCACCGGGCGAACCACCGGCACGTTGACCTGGTCGGCCTGGAACTGCATGAGGGCCTCGTTGGCGGTCATGCCACCATCGACGCGCAGCTCGGTGAGCGGCACACCAGAGTCGGCGTTCATGGCCTCGAGGACTTCACGGGTCTGGTAGGCGGTCGACTCGAGCACGGCGCGGGCGATGTGGCCGCGGTTGACGTAACGAGTCAGGCCGACGAGGGCGCCACGGGCGTCCGGACGCCAGTAGGGTGCGAACAGGCCGGAGAAGGCTGGCACGAAGTAGGCGCCGCCATTGTCCTCGACGGTGTTGGCGAGAGCCTCGATCTCCGGGGCGGTCTCGAACATCTTGAGGTTGTCACGCAGCCACTGGACCAGGGACCCGGCAACGGCGATCGAGCCCTCGAGGGCGTAAACGGTGGGCTGGTCGCCGATCTTGTAGCAGACGGTGGTCAGCAGACCATTCTCGGAGAAGATGGCCTCCTCACCGGTGTTCATCAGCATGAAGCAGCCGGTGCCGTAGGTGTTCTTCGCCATGCCCTTCTCGAAGCAGGCCTGGCCGAAGGTGGCGGCCTGCTGGTCACCGAGGATGCCGGAGATCGGGGTGTCGATCAGCAGGCCGTTCTTGCGGCCGTAGCCATAGACCTCGGAGGAGGACTTGATCTCGGGGAGCATCGACTTCGGAATGCCCATGACCTCGCACATCGAGTCGTCCCACTCGAGGGTCTTGACATTCATGAGCATGGTGCGGGAAGCGTTGGTCGGATCGGTGACGTGCACGCCGCCCTCGGTGCCTCCGGTCAGGTTCCACAGCACCCAGGTGTCCATGTTGCCGAAGTACAGGTCGCCGGCTTCAGCCTTCTCGCGAGCACCCTCGACATTGTCGAGGATCCACTTGACCTTCGGGCCGGAGAAGTACGAGGCGAGACCCAGGCCACAGATGTGCTTGAAGCGGTCAGCACCCTCGTCGCCAGCCAGCTCGTCACAGATCTTCTGGGTACGGGTGTCCTGCCACACAATGGCGTTGTAGATCGGGTCGCCGGTGTTCTTGTCCCACACCACGGCGGTCTCGCGCTGGTTGGTGATTCCAACGGCAGCCAGCTGGTGGCGGTTGATGTTGGCCTTGGTCAGCGCGAGTCCGACGACATCGCGAACAGCTTCCCAGATCTCGATCGGGTCGTGCTCAACCCATCCGGCACGCGGGAAGATCTGCTCGAATTCCTGCTGGCCGACGGCCACGATCTGGCCCGAGTGGTTGAAGACGATGGCCCGGGTCGAGGTGGTGCCCTCGTCGATGGCGAGCACGAACTTTTCGTCGCTCATGATTGTTGCCTTTCTTGTCTACGTTGACTTGTCTGAGAGGTTGCGACTGATACGAAATCAGCTCTGGTGTGACAGTGAGAAACCTACTCAGTGCCAGAAGATAATGTAGGTGAGGGCGGCGAGAACGGCACCAATGGTCGGGCCGACAACCGGAACCCAGGAGTAACCCCAGTCACTGCCACCCTTGCCCTTGATCGGCAGGACGGCGTGGGCGATACGAGGAGAAAGGTCACGAGCCGGGTTGATGGCGTATCCGGTGGGGCCGCCGAGAGAGGCACCGATGGAGACGATGAGCAGGGCGACGGCGAGCGGGCCAATGGTCACACCCTGAGTGAAGCCGGAAATGATGACCCACAGCACGAGGACCCAGGTACCGATGGCCTCAGTGATGGTGTTCCACAGCGGGTTGCGGATCTCAGGGCCGGTGGCAAAAGTACCGAGCTTGAGGGCCGGGTCGCAGTCCTCGTCGTAGTGCTGCTTGTAGGCCAGCCAGCAGAGCACGGCACCGACGAAGGCACCGGCGAACTGGGCGAGGATGTAGATGATGATGTTGCTCGCGGTGGCGGGGATACCCTTGGCCAGGTCCTTACCAGCAAGTGCGAGGCCGATGGTGACGGCCGGGTTCAGGTGCCCGCCGGTCTTGTAGGCTGCGTAGACACCGAACATCACGCCGAAGCCCCATCCCCAGTTGATCTGGAGGGAACCGGGAGCGGGATTGCCCTTACACTTGGGAAGGAGGTTGTTGGCGACGACGCCACAACCCAGCAGAATGAGGATCATGGTGCCCAAGAACTCAGATCCGAAGATCGTCGCGGCGGGCACCGCGGTTTCGAGAAGCATGAGGACTCCTTCGTCGTGGCGTCATCCATTGACACCGATTTACTCGCCGGTGGCGGTCGATCCCGTAGGATTCAGCAAACGGGGACCGTCGTCCCGACCCTGTGGGGGCTGGACGTGGCTCAGTCAAACATCTACGGCACCGGAGAATCGCAATTCTGCACTTATGTGCATGGCAAGGGGAGAGGCATGAACGAATTGTCCAATGACGTATGGACAGCAGCGTCCATGTATTACATGCAGGGCGAGACAATGGATGCCATCGCCAGCCATCTCGGCACATCCCGCTCAACCGTGTCTCGTCTTCTCAAACAGGCACGTCAGTCCGGAGTTGTGCGTATCACCTTGTCAGAGCCGACTGGGTTACGTAACGGCCTGGATTCCACCCTGACGAGGATGTTCGGGGTCAACACCACTGTCGTGCCGGTGAAATCAGGAACGACCGAGATTCACCGCCTGGACCAGGTGGCCAGGATCGCCGGACAGATGGTTACGGACATGGTCGAGGACAATTCCGCGATAGGAGTTGCCTGGGGAACGACCCTGGATGCCGTCACCCATTATGTCGTCCCCAAGGACGTCAAGGGAGTGCGCGTCGTACAGATGAATGGGTCGGCCAACCCCACCAGTTCAGGGATTCCTTACGTTGGATCAATCCTTTCCAGAATGGCTGCCGCGTTTGGGGGTGAGGTCATTCATTTCCCAGTCCCGACATTCTTCGACAATGCTACGACGAAGGCCGCGATGTGGCAGGAGCGCTCCGTTCAGGCAGTACTCAAGGCACACCGCGAGCTCGACCTCGCCGTGTTCGGCGTGGGAGCCCTCGACAGCCCAGTCCCCTCCCACGTCTATTCCGCCGGTTACATCACCGATGAGGAAAAGGCGAATTTGATGCGGTCCGGAGTTGTTGGTGACGTCAACACCGTCCTCCTCAAGGCTGACGGCGCCTATGACGTCGAGTTCAACAAGAGAGCGACCGGATTGGCCCCATTCCAGTTGCAGCGCATACCGCGTCGGCTCTGTGTCGTCGCTGGCCGCGCCAAGGCTGTCGGGCTGTTGGCCGCACTGCGCGCCAGGGTGGCGACGGACCTCGTCGTCGACGATGCAACTGCTCGTGCAGTCCTCGATCTGATGTGACTCGCCAGTCCTGCGCCCGTGGGAAGAGCGCCGAAGCCACAGCAGCTGTGGGGCCCTTCCCACGTCGCGTAACCCGTATCAGGACTTCGCCGTACCCAAGGTGACGTCGGCGGTGGCCTGCTGCGAACCACGGATGTAGCTGATCTTGACCTTCTGGCCAGGCTTGAACGACCTCACGAGACCGACCAGGGACTCTCCGGACACGATATCGGTGTCGTCGATCTTGGTGATGACGTCGCCACGCTGCAGCCCGCCCTTGTCAGCTGCCGAGTTGGGTGAGACCGTGGCGATCCCGGCCCCGAGGACTTGGACACCATCCTTGCTGCCAGCGACGTCACGCACGGAGATGCCCAGGAAGGCGTGAGTTGCCTTTCCGGTGTCAATGATCTGATCGGCAATCGATTTGGCGAGATTTGACGGGATCGCAAAGCCGATTCCGATATTGCCCGATTGCTCGGAGTGGCTTGACGAAAGGCTCGCAATGGAGGAGTTGATCCCGATGAGCTCACCATTGGCATTGACGAGAGCACCACCTGAGTTGCCCGGATTGATGGCTGCGCTGGTCTGGATGGCATTCGTGACGACCACGCCCGACGACGAATCTCGAGATCCCAGCAGATCCCGTGAGTTACTGCGATTCATGGTGGTGACCGGACGATTGAGGGCACTGATGATTCCGGTCGTCACCGACCCCGACAGGCCGAGCGGATTGCCGACGGCCATCACAGGAGACCCGACGGTCAACTTGCTGGAGTCAGCGACACCGATCGGTTTCATGGACTTCGGCGGGTTCGTCACCCGGATGACGGCAAGGTCCGTCGATGGATCCGTACCAACTACCTTGGCCTCGTAGGTCTTGTTGCCCATGGAAACCGTCAGCTGGCCGCCCGAAACCGCGTCGGCAACGACGTGATTGTTGGTGACGATGTTGCCGTTCGTGTCGACGACGACTCCCGACCCCTCGTCTCCGCCATTGCCCGTCCTCACGGTGATGGCGACTACCGAGTTCGACACGGCGGAGGCGGTGGCCGTCCAGTCCGGGGCGGAGGATGAGCCTTGAACCACCTTGGTGACGCTGTTGGGGGTTGCAGGGCTCGACGTCACAGCCGGGGCGTCGTTCCTTGTCAGGGAGCGATCGACAAGGCCCCCGGAAACGCCGCCAACAGCCGCCGCCAGCACGGCGACGAGAACAACTGTGCCGCCACGAAAGCCCTTACGGGCCGATCGCGACGAGCCCTCCGCCGGGTCGGGGTTTTTGTCACCCGCACTCGGGGCCGGCTGCTCAGAAGCCTCCCACGGAGGAGGCTGGGTGGTTGACGGATTTCCCTGGGTCGCCCAGGAATCGTTACTGCGCGACCAGTAGGCATCCTGCGCCCAGCTCTGGCGATTGTCGTCAGGGCGAGAAGGATAGCCTCCCTCCCCACCACCACGCTGGAAGGGATTGGGTTCACGCGGCTCACGGGGACCATTCGTCGACTCACTCATGACTCCAAGTTTCCACGACCGCGCCAAGTAGTCGATGCACTGTCCAGCAACGTTTTCCCCTCAGAGGAGAAGGTTTGAGACTGCAGTCCCACCCTCCAACGGGGTCGGATCCGACCGTGGTCAGGCGCCACGGGGATCGCGTCAACCCCCAGTCAGGGAACCCGCCGTCCAATCGGCCTTGCCACCCCTCATATCCACAGGAGGTGCTCAGGAAGGCCACGACGCATTCACAAAGATGAGATCGGAGAAGTGGGCCTCCACTGCTGGGCTTTCCCCTCCCCCGGTGTACAGCCCAATTCGTGGGCGAGAGGCCGCAGGCATCGTCCACGTGGCGCCCCACGTCCAATGGCGACCGTCATGGCTGAGCGCCGATCGGTAGAGGTGCTCACCGCCATGGTCGACGTGATGGGCAACACGTAGCCATGTCACGCCCGCAGGTCGACCGACCACTGCCCCACCGTAACTGCGGAACCCATCCGCATCGGTAATCTCGCGTCCGTATTCGACGATGCGCGTTCCCTCGACAGCCACCGCACCAAGACGGATGAAGTCGTCATCACCGTTGATGACCACCAGGGACTGCTCCGGGTTTGGTTGATACTGGCACCTCGGGTCCGTGAGGGCCTGGT